>Ga0163163_10000091_pt1 | contig 96507 bp, 85 predicted proteins | sample S65metaG_FD_119766 | JGI IMG/M metagenome (GOLD analysis project Ga0163163, IMG submission 119766) | Switchgrass rhizosphere microbial communities from Kellogg Biological Station, Michigan, USA - S6-5 metaG | ecosystem: Host-associated > Plants > Roots > Rhizosphere > Soil | place: USA...
ATGCACGTAATCAGAAAAAACACGGCTCTTGGGTGATGAAACTCGTCAATGAACCTGCACCCTAATTCTGTGAATAACTTTTATGAAAAATCAATTTACAAGCCAGAGAACAACTTGTTTGGTAGTGGCTTTGCCGCCCCGAGCCTCTGTGGTTAATGCATTCTTGGAGTCCGCGGCACCTTGACACCTGCCTTGGCTTCAAGAACACTGCCAAGCTTATGGCCGAGCCCAAAACGACCGAATTGATGGAGAAAATCGTCTCCCTCTGCAAGAGACGGGGATTCATTTTTCAATCCTCGGAACTGTACGGCGGGCTCAACGGTTTCTGGGACTACGGTCCACTTGGGGCGGAACTTAAACGCAACATTAAAGAGTGTTGGTGGCGTTCGATGGTTCACCTACGCGAGGATGTCGTCGGCCTCGAGGCTTCCATCATCATGCACCCGAGAATCTGGGAAGCCAGCGGTCATACCAGCACCTTCAGCGATTTGATGGTCGAATGCCGCGCTTGTCGCAAGCGAATGCGCGTCGACCAGGTGGACGATCTTCTCAAGGAATCCAAGTTTCTTAGGCCCCTGGAAAAGCTTTTCAACCGGTTCTCGACGAATCGCCGCGAGGATTCCAAGCAGGATTTCCCCAACATCGGCGAGGCCATGAAACAATGGGCCAAAATGGAAGGCCGCGGTGTGGCGCCTAACCTGGCTGCCGTTTTGGATCCGGAATTGTCCGTGAGCGCTCTGGAGAAATATTCCAACCCAACTGGAATCCAGCCCGGGGCTTTCAAAGATGTTCTTCGTGCGGTGGCCACGCCAGGACCAAAACAGAGGAACGGAAGCTACAATGATCCTTGTCCCCACTGCGGAGGCGAGCTCGACGAGCCCCGTCCCTTTAATTTAATGCTCAAAACGTATGTCGGGCCAGTGGAGAGCGAGGATAACAAGACCTATCTTCGCCCTGAAACTGCGCAGGCCATTTTTGTTCAATTCAAAAATGTGCTCGAGGTTTCGCGACAAAAGGTGCCGTTCGGCATCGCCCAGGTTGGCAAAGCGTTTCGCAACGAAATCAATCCGCGCAATTACACCTTTCGTTCGCGTGAATTTGAGCAGATGGAACTGGAGTTCTTTATCAAACCCGATGAAGCGATTCAAGTTATTTGCGGTTCGGTGGCTAAACCAGACAAACCGGGGCATCCGGGTGACCCACAGCTCAATTGGGGTTGGCAAATCTGGCATCAGTATTGGGTCGAAGAACGCCTTCGCTTTTATGAAAGCATTGGGTTGCCGCGCAATTCATTGGTGGAGTATTGGCAGACTCCGGAGGAATTGGCCCATTACGCGCGCGCAACCGTGGATATCCTCTACAAATTTCCGTTCAGCAAACGCGATGCAAATGGCGAACTGGCCGGCGAGGAGCTTGAAGGCGTCGCCGCCCGAAGTGATTTTGACCTTTCTCAACATCAACGTTTCGCCAATAAACCAATGACTATTTTCGATGAAGACTTGAAAACTGCCTGGCCAAAGTTGGATGACACGAAGAAAAACGAAATTTCTCAAAGCTATTTTGAAGCGCGGCGAAACTATTTGGTCAAAATGGAAGTTTCGAATGACAAAGCAGAGAAACAGGCACGTGAAGATGCCGAGGCTTTCACCAAAGGTTACTACGTCCCGCACGTGATTGAACCCTCGGCCGGAGTGGATAGGCTCGCGCTGGCTTTAATCTGCAATGCTTATAGTGAAGATGAAGCACCGGATGAGAAGGGGAAAATGGAATCCCGTGTGGTCATGAGGTTCCATCCACGAGTAGCGCCTACGAAAGTGGCAGTGTTTCCATTGCTCAAAAACAAGCCGGAGTTGGTGCGCAAAGCCAAAGAAGTTCGAACGCTGCTGCAACCGCACATGACAGTTTTTTACGATGAAGCAGGAGCGATCGGCCGAAGGTATCGGCGACAGGATGAAGCGGGCACCCCTTTCGGAATCACCATCGACTTCGACACGCTTGGCGAGAAGGGCCCCGAATTGAAGGACACTGTGACCCTGCGTCATCGCGATAGCATGCAACAGGACCGTGTTAAGATTAGCGATCTTGCAAAAATACTATTCGAAAAGTTCAGTTAGCAAGGAAATCGCAAGGATGTATCAAAGCGATGAGCGGGAAATGAAGTCCTCAGATTTGCAATCCGAGGTTTCGCGGCTGGCCTCTTCTCATCAACCGCCCTCACCCCAACCCTCTCCCATGGGATGGGAGAGGGAGAAGACTGATTTTGAATCGTCCTCGCTCTCGTCCTCGATCCGGTTCATCGATGGTGATCCGATCAGAAAGGCAGACGGAGCTCCCCCATGGATGCCCCTTTCGGTAACGGAATTCAGCCTTCCAACTTCGGATTTTGACTATGGGCACTGACACCGAGCAGATCAAGAAGCGAGCGCCCACTCTTTACGCCATTATCGCGATCAAGCTTTTGAAAGGAGCATTGTTTGCCACGCTAGCGATTGTCGCCTATACCCTCTCGGACAACGATCTTCCCGCCGAATACAAGAATCTGTTGCATCACCTGCGCGTCAACCCGGAAAGAAGATTCTGGGCTGACCTGGCTGTGCGTGTTGGGCATATCAGTGAACTAACCATGGTAAAGGCTGCGGTTGGGACTCTGATTTACAGCCTTTTTTCCCTGGTGGAAGGAATCGGGATGATGTTTCGCTTAAGCTGGTGCGGTTGGATGGCTATTGGCGAATCTGCCTTCTTTATTCCTATAGAGGTTTACGAATTGGTCCGTCGAGCTCCGGATCCCGCCAGGGGACATCCCATTGTCCTGCCAATCATATTGTCGCTGAATATCTTTATTGTCTGGTACCTGTATCAAAACAGGCATCGTCTCTTCAGGCATCACCATTAAAAGGAATTAATCATCGTCATCCAGGACGTTCTTATCGATCACCAGGCCGAGGCGTTTGAGCCCTCTACCATGTCCCCCGACAAACTTCACGGGGTAGGGGGCGTCACCTTTGATCGTGGACCAGATATAGCGGTTAAAGATGTCTTCGTTGATTGCGTCTGGCTTGCTGAAATCGAGACTTTTCATTCGCTGGACCCAATAACGTTGTTTGCGGGTGAGCGGACCTGCACCACTGACGCCTTCGGCCAATGATATATTGCTTGAGAAGGCAGTATAGGGTGTGAAATCAGGGACGTTGGTGAAGCATTCGAACATCAGAGGAGCCATGGCGTCTTGCTGGTTCATGGGTGGTAAACCGAGGATTTGCTCCATGGTATGGAGAACACCAGCTTGATTGTAGAAAGTGCTGACGACTTGCCCGCGTTTGGTGTAAGGGCTAATCACAAGGCACAAAGAACGGTGGCCATCGACATGGTCGTAACCGCTTTGCGGATCATCCTCGATGACAAAGATAACCGTGTTGCTCCAGAAACTAGTCTTGCTGACGGCCTCAACAACGCGGCCCAGCGCAAGGTCATTATCGGCAACCTGCGCTCGAGGCGATGGAGGTCCACCGGTGTGGTCATTGGGCAAGTACAACAGATGAAATGAAGCCCAGTTACCATTGGATTGGGCGGCATTCAATTCTCTGATGAAACCATCGGCGCGGACGACGTCCGGGATGCCAAGATTCCAGCCCGGGACGTTGGTCGAACTGTAGGGACGCAACGAAGCAACGCCAATGTTTTGAGAGTAATGGATCGACCGCGTGCCATTCGTGAAGTCGGAATAGATTTGAAACCATGTCGCGCTCGAAGGGACAGGCGAGGCATAATCCATTTCCCCGTAGTTGCGGAAGGTCAATCCGTGTTGAAGGGCGTTGTTCCAAATAAATCCCGTCGAGGAATACGTCAGGGGATCGTCGCCAAAAGTGTAGCTGCGGCTAAAACCACCGAAGGCTTTTTCCAAATGATCGGTATTGTTGGCCTCGGTGCTCCAGGAATGCCCATCGGCGGAGAGTACTCCGTTGCAATAAAAATTATCGAGCAAAACAAATTGAAGAGCCAACGCGTGGTGATTAGGAGAAACAAACTGTGGATAAATACAGAGATTCGAGTTGCCGTTACCTTGAGGGATGTCGCCGAAGACTTGGTCGTAAGTTTTGTTCTCTTTGAGGATATAGAGGACATGCTGGAAGACGGAAGATTCGCCTACGCGATCCGGGACTGGGACCGGAGGCCGACTTGGCCGTAACATAAGCTGGCTCTGTTTAATGTAGGGGATGCGTCCGTCCTCAAATGTCTGAGCTGTGTACTTGCTCAAAGACTCAGCGAGGGGAACAGCGATGCGGTGGGCAGTGCCAAGCGCGGCAGAGATTTGCCAGGTTGTGTTTGCCGGTTGACCATCGCGTGTGCCGAGACCTTTCACATTTACGACATAGATGTAATTGCTGTCGGTTACCACTGCCCCCGGGTACCAGCCGGCCGGCAAGAAACCTTGGACCAGGCTGTTGGTATGTTGGGCATTGGGTAATTCGACAACCGCAATCGAATTGTTGCCGCCGCTGGCGACGAATAAGCTTTTTCCATCCGCGCTCAATGCCAAAGCGTTTGCGGCGCTGCCGTAGGAGAAGGTTGGGTCCGGGCGAACAAGGATGGTTTCCTTGATAATTCGGAGCTGTGTATCGATGACCGAAATTGTATCTGAGTTAGCGTTGGCAACATAGAGATTGGCTCCATCTGCGCTCAACTGCAGATCGGATGGGTGCAGACCTGTAGCGACCTGGCCGGTTTCGTGCCCGGTTTGCAAATTGACAAAGGAAACCTTTCCGCTGGAAGCAACACCCCGGTTATCTATTACCACAGCGGTGCCAGCGGAGGTCGCGGTTAGATCTCCGGCAATGGGAAATCGTCCACCCCAGTCGGAGACGTAAGCTGTGTTACCATCAGGCGAAAGCGCGACATCCCAGGGGGCAATTCCGACGCCAATTTGTAGAGGGATACTGCCGTTGGATAAATTCACTGCCGCCAAAGTATTCGCGATTGAAAGACAAACATAAGCAGTAGCACCATCCGCAGAAATAGCGATGCCGCACGGATAGGAGCCACCGGGAAGAGAAATAGTTCGGGAGAATGAGACCGTTCCGTTGGTTCCGATGGACCAGTCGTAAAGTTCATTCCCAGCGCCGCTGACATAAATGTGCGTTCCGTTCGGACTCACGGCAATACCGTGCATGGAAGCGCCGCTGCCAGGATAATTTAATGTTTGAAGCAATCGCCACGAACCCGTTTCGACTACGAGCAAATTGTTTCCGTTTTTGATATAAACGAATTTGCCATCGGGCGAGAGCGCAAGATCCACTGGCCGTCCGGGAAATTGCAATTCCTGGCCCGCGGAACGGAGGATTTGACGGCTAGGGATGGATTGTTCGCCTCCCGGCAGTTGCCCGACCAAAATGTCAGGAAGCATCTCCTGGACGCGATAGAACGAAGTATTATCGGTAATTGGCACATTGATCGTGCGATTTGTGGTTAGAGGAAAAATGTCCTGCCAGGCAAGGTTAACATTAGTGGACTTTTGCAACTGGAATTGGCCGTCCGGGCCGGTCCATGCCAGGGAGAGGACTGAAGCATTTCGGCTAATGCTGGTGATTTTCAACGCTGCGCTCCCCGGAGGCAGCCCTTCCGCTGTTACGCCTCCGAGTGATGCGATCGCTGCCGGTGACATCCAGCCGTTTACGAATTGGATACTATTGACGAATCCTGGTTGAGTGAGCCCTCCAGTGGTTAAACCGGTTGTAAACAAACAAGCGGTTGGACCAAGAGCATACCTGCCATCCACGCCACCTGGCAGTGACTGATAGCCCACGTTAACTCCATTCACATATTTTGAAAGTTGCTGTCCTGCGGGGGCATTGAGGTCCACAGCGAAAGCAATTCGATACCACGTGTTCGCAGCCAGGGTTCCATTAAACTGCCCGTCGGCTCCAATGCCCCCCGGCTCGGGTGAGGACGAAATGTCCCCCACATAAAACTCAGCGTCGTTTTCTGCGTGATTGAAAGGGTCGGTTTGAAATAAGGCGCGCCATTTGTCCGTGCTTTGGGCAGGAAACATGACGTCCATGAGAAGCGTGTATTGGTTTACAAACCGGCCTCCACCATTTGGCCTGGCTCCGTGGCGCATATAGAATCCCTGACTGACAGAATTGCTTCCGAAAGCCATGACGTTGCCAAGCCGGCCTGCGATGGTAACAGCTGGAAAGGTGGTGATGCCCGCGGTATTGCCGATAAACTCCAAATCTGAGCCGACCGTCGCGCGGAGGTCAGCTCGCTCAAAATCCCATTGGCCGGTGACTGCCAATGTATAGACCGATAACACCGCGCCACTACTGAGGACAGCACTGGATCCGTTGCTTACCCGAACCGTGTAGACACCCTGACTGGACGCACTCACAGGCGAGATATTGAGTGTTGCATTGGTCTCCCCGATGAGATTCGTGCCATTGAGTTTCCACTGGTAAGTCAGCGGACCTTGGCTGGTAGCGGTGACGCTGAAGTTCGCGGTCGACCCTGACGAGACAGTAACATCCATAGGTTGCGCAGTGATAACAGGCGCAAAACCCGGTATGGCGTCGGTCAAAGGTTGTCCATTCAGCCCGGCGCCATAAATGCCCGAGATTTCCTGAGGAGAAAGAACGCGATTCCAAACCCCGAGATCATCGATGTCCCCAGCTCCGGAATACCTTCCGTTACCGCTGCTACCAACCAGGGTGCTAAATCCGGCATTGAAGGAAGCGGTCCCTGAAGGGCTGATATCGCTGGTGTTAACTGGCGCCCCATCAACGTAGCTGATCACCTGGTTTCCTGGACGGTTAAAAGTAATTGTGATCAAATGCCATGCGCCGTCAGAAAATGGGGGGTTGAGATCGATATCTCTGCGGCTACCTCCTACAGCATTGTAGTTAAGGTTTTTGGGGTCGAAATTTGAAATGACCCAGCCGATATCTGCTCCGGAAGTCCAATCTTTGTTACCCAGGAAAGCCCCGTCGGAGGTGCTGCTGGTGCGCTCCCAGAGGGATACGCTGAAGCTGTTCGCATAGATCCATTCGAGATTCCCGAGTGAAACAGCCCAATCATCCGGTTGGCCGCTGGTTGAAGTATTGGCGAACCTTACCGCGGAGGCGATTACACCGGGGGTATATCGAGGCCCATTGAGCGCGCCACCAGTGTACAGAAAGCCATTGTTCGTCGTGCCAGCCTGTGCGTTCAAATTGTTATCGAAGTTCAAATACACCATCAGTCCGTTCGTAACCGTTGCCTGAACGGAAGTCATGGGCACGAGGCAGGCCAACGTGATAAAAAATGCCGCGGTGATCGCACGAGGAAGTCCTGGATCACGAGGTTGAAATGCTAGCGACATCAGGTCTCCATCTCTCGTGATGATAACGGAATTAAGCCGCTCTCACACCGACGAGCAAGTGACAAGCGACTCGAGGAGTTATAAAAAAATGCCTTTGGCTCATATCTCGCGCGTGGCAACGCTTTCGAAGCCCGCCGATTTCAGGTACCAGCGAACGAAGCTGTCCACGTTGTATTCTTTATAAGTGGAATAAGGTCCGGGGGTGTAGGCAGTCGAATTGATGCCAAGTTGCTGGCGTTCGCAAATTTCCCAGTCCTGCTCGGAGGTCAATTGCCAAAATGGCAGCAGTTTGGATAATTGGTAATCCTTGCCTTCGACCGCACCCGCGTTGACCAGCCACCATACTCGAATGGAAGTTAATTGCGGTCCGGCAGGCATCAAGCGGGTGCTTACTCCATGGTCGCAACTTGAGTGATTCCAGAAATTCGGAAGCGTTCGGATCCGCAGCGTATCGACGTCGGAACCTTTATAATCTCCCATCAACGGGGCAACCCGCTTGCCATCCATCGATTCGGTGACATAACCATCCACTAACGGGGTGCGATTTGCGGAATACCAAATGTTATTTTCCACATCGGGAAAAGTGGTCATGCCGCTGCGTTTGTGAGTGGTAGCCAGACCTGGTGTTGCATTGCGTTGCGCGCTACGACCAAGGGCGGCTGCGAGCTGCGCTTCGATTACCGGGGTTGTGTCATCGGCATTATAATGATCAAAATTGGCCTTGATATATTGGGGATGATTGACATTGCAATGGTAGCACTCCCGGTTATTTTCCCACACCAGTTTCCAGTTTGCCTTTACAAGGTAATCCACGGCTTTAGCGACTTTTGCATGAGGAAATCCTTGTGGCCGGGTCAGGGGTGAAATCGAACGCTCTGCAGGTTCAAAGTCAGGGGCATCCGCTGCCAATGAGATGTAAATTAATCCATCCAATTCGCGGACATGAACCCTCTTCAGATGAAATTGAGACTTGTCGATTTCGGAAGGCATACCTCGGCAGGCAAGCAAGTTGCCGTCCAGCCCATAGGTCCATTGGTGGTAAGGACAAACCAGTTTCCTCGAATGACCTGAGGGTTTTGTACAGATCAGCGAGCCGCGGTGCCGGCAAACGTTGTGCAGACCCTGAATAAGCCCGTCATCGCTTCGGACGATGATAATGGAATCGGTGTCCACCTGAACGGTGAAATAATCTCCTGGTTTTGGAATTTCGCAGGTATGCCCAGCAAACAACCAAGCCCGTCTCCAAATATTTTCCAGGTCTGCCCGATAGATGCATTCATCGGAGTAAAAGGGTCCTGGCAACGACCATCCCAACCGGCACTTGGCGACCAATCTGGAAAGGTGTTCGGGCAATGCCGCCGTGGCACTGACAGCCCCTCGCCCGCCTCTGGACTTCGAACTTTGAGCCAACTTTTGTATACTCTGCATTGTCGCATCATTATCCGCATTAAAGCAAACGACAACGCCCTGTTTTGGGGGGAGCGTCCTTTGCTTGTGCGCATGCAAAACCTCCAAATGTCCAATTCCAGATGCAAAAATCCCAAGAGGAAATGAGCGCGAGTACCATCGCTCCGATCCCGCGAGCTTGAGAATGGGAACTTCTCCTCACTTATGCAAATACTTCAACACCGCCTCGGTTCGATTGTGGGCGCCGAGTTTCTCGAAGATCTTTTTCAGATGGCCATGGACAGTCCAGGTACTGATGCGGAGTAGATCGGCGATTTCCTTATCGGACTGGCCTTTACTTAAGGAGCCTAGAATTTCAAGTTCGCGTTGAGTCAGATTGGCCAAAACGTTGGAGGCGCCGCCGACAGGCAGGGAAGTCACGGCTGTTTCAAAGTATTGACGGACCTTACTGGCAATAGAATCCCGGGTTAGATTGCCCTGCTCCCAAGCATCGGCAATGGGCTCGAGTATACGAGTTGGAAGAGTGCGCCGGAATAGATAGCTGGCTGCTCCCCCGGGAGCGCAAGCGAATAACAGGTCGCAATCCTCATAGACAGAAAATACAAGGCCCACGACTTTGGGGGCGAGCCGTTTCAGGCTTTTCAAGAAAGCGGCTCCCGCCTGATCAGCCAGGTTCTGACTGACAAGAATCAGGTGAATAGGCAATTGGGGAATTCGGGTTAAAGCCTGGGCAGCGCTGGCAAAATTAGCCACCGCACAATAGCCCTCTTGCTGATCGATGCACCAAGCTAACGCCCGCTGGATCCCTGCGTCCGATTCCGCAATGGCAACGTTTAGCATTCCCAGAGGAGGTCTCGCGGTATTGTTGGAAGGCAATGGGAACCCATTGGTTTGAGTCTGGAGAGTCGTATAAGTCCATGCCACCGGGTTCTCGACCCAGTGGAAAGCAATGGAAAGTTCTCGAGAAAACCGTTTGTTTGCCTTGTTCCATCCCTGACGGGTCACCGCTTCATAAATACGAGCGGCCCGTTTTGCCGCGACATTTCGATTATCTGTTCGCAACGGAAAATAATAACTCACCCCAGCATGATGAATTCGCACGGAAAACTCGCGTTCGAGATTGGGATGAAACTTTTCTGTATACTTTCGATGGATAAGTCTTTCCGTCCAGTAATGCACGTCGCAAACCTCCTTAACGTTCCGAGGTGCATGCGCAGAGAAAGCTCGCAACTTGTTGCCGGTTCGGGTTGCGGCACTTTCCCACCCTCGAGTGAGAATGGCGCGATAAAGCCGGCATGCCTCAGCGGCTGCTTTCACAGGATCACTAGCTCCCAACGAAAAGGTTTTTCTTGTTCCCAGATGCTGGATTTTTACTGACCAGTGATTGACCTGAAAACGTTTGCCCCGGTTGGTGAACGTGTTCCTGAAGAGCCTGTTGCGCCAATATGCGGGATCGGATTTTGATTGGAGCATCGGCGAAAGTAAGGAGGATTTCTTTACCAGACTTGGACGTTTCTTGAACACTGAGATTCTCTACCACGAGACACGCTGCCTGGCAAATCGAGAGGAGAGGCCCTGTCTGGACCCGGATATTTTGAAATATCGGGTAAAAACCGCTTTGACTGAAACGCGACTTGCGTAACCGGGGAGGCTCTTTCATGTTCCTTTGGCAATCATGAAGCGACAACGGTTGATTTCCGCGGGCGCTCTATCGCGTTTGTTTCGAGAAGCGGCTGAGGCCTGGCGCCGTCAGGCTTACCAGGAGACGATCGCACTGCTGGAACGCGCGTGCCGGTTGGACCCGGGTAACGTGAGTGTGCTCCTGGATTTAGGCCGGGCCCACGGGTTGCGCTACGATTACCCTGCAGCGAAACGATGTCTTGAAAAGGCGGTCAGTATTACGCCCCGAAAGGTGGAAGCTTTGGTTGAAGCTGGGAAGCGTTGCCAGGAATTCGGCGATTATGAAATGGCTTCGGAGTTTTTCGAACGGGCAGTGAAACAAGGCGCTTCGGAGGAAGCATGCGTGACCCTGGCCGAATTATTCGAACGCAAGTCGCGGACGGATGAAGCTGCCAGGCTGGTGGAACGAGCATTGGCGATTCGGCCCGAGCACCCTTTGGCGCTGCTCGCGCTTGCCAGACTCAAACGACTCGGAGGCGACCTGGAGACAGCCGAGAAACAAGCTCGACAATTGCTGGAAAAATCAGGGTGCGATCCCGCAACGAAAGTGCGTGCCTGGTATGAGTTGGGCGGGATACTGGACCGGCAAGGGCGCTTCGACGAGGCGATGAGCGCGCTCCTTGAAGCCAAGGCGCTGCAACGACCGGGAGCTGCGCGCGCGGCCGCAATCCTTGCCGGAATTCAGGCGCGGGTTCAGGAACAAGAGCAAACGATATCGTCGAGCGTACTCGAGCGATGGGCTGCAAGAGCAACTGAGTTGTCGCCGAAACACCGGTTCGCGGTACTCTGTGGTCATCCAAGGTCAGGAACAACACTGCTTGAGCAAGTGCTGGATACCCATCCTGATATCATCACCGCCGAAGAAACACATATTTTGCACGATGAAGCGTACCTCCCTTTGAGTCAGGGGTTTCCAGAAACGGCTTCCGTTCTGCAAGTGCTCGACGCAGCGCCTCCCAGCCTGCTTCGGCAATCGCGAGAAAATTATTTTCGTTTTACCGAACTATTTATCAAAAAAACCATCGGGGAAAAGCTGCTGATTGATAAGAACCCGGCCCTGAATGTGCTGATTCCTGCTGTCGCCCGCATTTTTCCAGAAGCCAAATTTCTGGTGGCGTTGCGGGATCCCCGCGACGTCTGTATCAGCTGCTTTATGCAACCGCTTTCCATCAATCCAGTAAGTTCTGCCTACCTCACGCTCGAAGGAACAATCAGTCAATACGCCTCCGTCATGGGATTTTGGCGAACAATATTGCCAAGAATGAGCAATCCCGCTTGCGAGGTCAGATACGAGGAGATGGTGATAGACCTAGAGGCCACGGCTCGGCGCGTTCTGGGATTTCTGGGAGTCGAATGGGATAATCACGTGCTTGGTTTCTACGAGCATGCTCGCAGCAAACCCTTACGCTCTCCCAGTTATGCTGACGTCACCAAACCTATTTTTAAAGGGGCGGTCGGGCGCTGGCGAAATTATCAAAAGTATCTTGAACCCTGGCTGGATAAACTCATCCCTTTTATCACCGGGTACGGCTACGAATAATCGGCCACGAGAGGAGGTCCCCCCAAAACAGGGGATTGTCGGAACCCCTCTGAATTACTTATAGTCGATATTAGGCGATACTAAGCCCATGTCGTTTTTTCGAATGAGTCGTCCGGTTGGTTTATTGAGGTTGTCCGCGAAAAATCTTTCGCAACAATTCTCGGGTTTTACCTTGATAGAATTGCTGGTAGTCATATCGATCATCGCAATTTTGGCCGCAATGCTTCTGCCAGTTCTTGCCAATGCAAAAGGAAAGGCGCAGCAGGCGTATTGTATCAATAATATGAAGCAACTGGCATTGGGGACGCATCTGTATGTGGATGATAATTCTCAATGGATGCCACCGATGCAGGCTTTAATGGCGGCAGGTTTTGAGACCAGTTGGCGTTCCTACCTTTTCGGTTACGTGGGAAAGAACTCCCAGGTTTACGACTGTCCGACTGAAAAGGAAGAAGTCTATTCCAAAGGGAACCGTGTCAAGCTGCCCCCTGCTCCGCAATTGGCAGGCCTGGCTGCCGATGGCGAGATTAAACTGCTGAGCGGAATCGCTGCGGTTGACGTGCATTGGTCTAGAGGAGGTGCTCCGCCGCCTTTTGGCCGCCCGGAGGGATACGAAAACAACCTTTGCCGGTATGCTCGTATCGAGCGACCTTCCCGAACAATTATTTTTGGTGACGGGCATAGTGACGTTCGTAACGAATGGCCAAATGATCGTTGGTGGATCTGGAAATACGATGCCGAGAATTCTCCTGGTTTTAACCGAGTTGCCCAGGGGGACAAGGGCGCAGTCCGTCATAGCCGCCGCTCCGATTATGCCATGGCCGATGGCAGTGCATCGCTGCTCGATGCCGGCCGAATTCCTTGTAATAAGTTTGAATGTTGGTGGTCGGTAAAAACAAAGCCGCATTGATTTGGCTCTGACGTATGAACAAGTCAAATGCCGCGAAACTGACTTTAGCTGTAGTCTTCCTGGGAGGAGCGGTGTTGCTGTTCGCCCGATTTCTTCGCCGGGATGATGGGGTAGCAGAAAACACTTTTTTCTATGATCTAAGCCAAAAGAAGCTTTTTGCCGCGCCGCGCGAGGCCATCCCTCCGATGCGTGGGCTCGATAACGCGGAGGAAGATGCCGTGCGGGCCGTAGTTGTCTCCCGCAATGGCAATCCCAAAGACAAGAAGAACCTGAAGATTGCCTACCTGGAAAAGTATGCGCCCGAGTTAAAAGAGCATCTGGCGAAAGTGCGCGAGGGGAAGGCGGAACCGCTTCCCAGAGGCTCACGAGATTCATATCGATTCGTCAAACGCGTGGAGGATCCCGAATGGCGCGCTGTCAATACTCCCGAAGGAGAAAAGATTTTGGGCGAGTGGAACGTTCCAGGGCCCGACGGCAAATTCCCGATCGTTTGTGTACCCTAAAGCTTTATCTCTCATCTCTCATTGCAACCATGATCCAGTTAATCCGTAAATTCCGTTACACTCATACCTCATGAAAATAAAAAGACATTCCAAAGTTTATCCCTCTGCGCTAGCTGCGTTGGGCGTATTTCTCGGTCGAGGCGCGCAAGCAGACACTATTCTGAATTTTGACACCGTACCGCCCGATCAGCCCGTTAACGCCGCCCCTGGAATACTTCAATCATTCGGGGACAATGCTGCAGCATCCAGTGACGGCATCGCAGTAGTGGGATTTGGAACACCGAACATAGGGTTGACCTGGGGGGCGATTGGGGGACCCGACACCAGATGGGATTATTATAATGATGGTGGCGTGGTATGGTCGGCAGCGCAGAATCAGGATTCGTATGTAGGAAAAGCCCATACCATCACGTTTTCTCCGAACAGCACCCAGGTAGGCGTGGTGATTAAATCTTTCAACTTCCATCCCTACTACCTTTTCGCAACCACAGGTGAACGGTTCACTTATGACGTAACCGTTTTGGACGGGGCGACAGTGGTTAGCGGTCCTATCCACACAAGTTTTCAGACCGATGCCACCAAGAATCATCCCATCAGCATCAATTATACTGGTGCGGTAGCCCATACCTTGGAACTTCGAATTAGCAGAGTGGCTTCCACCCTGGCGACAGGTGAAGTTGAAGGTGATGGTTACGACATTGCGGTCGATGATATCACCTTTGCACAACTGCCGGCAACTGCGTTCCCTGCCGGACCAGAGGTTGTGTCAGTTTCACCCGCCAATAATCAAAGCGGAGTTGCGGGAATTTACTATCCTTACTCGGCAAGTATTACCAACGGTAATACAACATTGGTGGCGAATTCAATTCAACTAAGACTTGATGGCAATCTGGTTTCGCCTCCACCGGTGATTTCATCGGATAGCGGTTTAACAAACGTGAGCTTTGTAGGTACAAACTTGCTAACGAGTGGAGCTCACAAATACAAACTGACCTACTCCGACACCGGGGGCTCAAGCTACTCGCACGAAGTAAATTTTGTTGTGAGCTACGTAACGCTCCCGCTGGTTTATGCGCTGCCGCCCGGTTCGGGGATCACTCCTGGGTTCACGTACCGGACAGTATCAGCAAGCGCCGAAGTACAGGCCAGCACCACGGCAACCAATCTGCCCGGCACTGTTGCTCGGGCCAAAGCGCAGTTGGCCGGCACTCTGATCAATCCTGATACTTCACAGCCTTATACAAACTCGGCCACGCTGGGGACCAATTCCGATGGCTCTTTTAACATCGACATGGTGCTCAATTTTGCCGATCCGGGAACACCGGTGCATGGTAACTTTCTTGATGACACGGAATTTCCGGGGTTGGATTCGGGTAGCCCTTCTGACTGGTTTTCCAGCGAAGCGACATTGTACCTTGCTCTGCCAGCGGGCTATCACCGATTCGGTGTCAATAGCGATGACGGCTTCGAAGTCAGTGCGTTGCCACCCGAGGGGGTGACCGGTTCCTCTCTTGTACTCGGGGTCTGGGATGATGGCCGGGGCGCGGCAGACACACTGTTCGATGTTCTGGCACCGACCAACGGTGTGTATCGCTTCAAGGTAATTTATTTTGAGAACAGCGGTTATGCTAGTTGCGAGTTCTTTTCTGTGACGAACATTGTGACGGGAGACAAAGTGCTCGTGAATGATCCTGTGGACGTGAATGCCATCAAATCTTTCCGAGTTCTGCGACCTCAACTCACGAGTATTGTTCGGAGTGGCTCGAATGTTATTATCAATTGGGCTTACGGAGTTCCACCATTCCAGTTGGAATCCAAAACCGATCTCAGTGGCACATGGACCAACCTTGGCTCCAGTACAACCAACCGCACTGCTACGGTTCCCATTTCACCGGGTTCAGCATTCTTTCGCGTTAAGGGCAGTTAACGGATTCGAGATACAACATACTACGCAGCCGATCCTCATTGATCGGCTGCGGGTATTTCAGAATTTGCCGACGTGGTTTCAATGAAAATCCGCGCTGGAGGACTCATAGCCGAATGCGGTGATGCACGGTTGTAGTATTTCCAGACAAGGTTCGATGTACTTGAGATAGTTTCTCCAACGGCCAATTGCTTTGGTGTAGAGCGGCTTGCTCACGGCTTCATAAGTGGGAGAGCTAACCGCTTTGGCTTTGAGACGGTCCCGATATCGGAGCACGAGTGGATTCCAAGGCAGGTCTAAGAACTGCAAGGTACGACCCGCTGCTTGCTCTAAATTTGTAACACAATCTTCGTAGCGCACTTCCAGCCATGGCGCGCAAACCCTGTCGCGTAATTGGAGCCAAATGGCCATGTCATGCGCGTACCGTTCGGCAGCGCGCTTGAGTGACAAAAAGCAAACGCTGTTGGGATTGAGGGGGAGGTACTGCATGAAACATGATATCACCACATCGCGCGGGTCGCGCAGGGCAATGAGCAACTTCGTTTCAGGAAAGCATCGGAGTAAACCTGGCAGGAGCAATGTCATTGTTGGATTTTTGTCCAGGTGCACTCGGTCGCCAATCGGCTCATTCAACGCTGCTTCCATGTAATCCAGATAACGTCCCCGTTGGGTCGCCAAGGTCGCGGCCGGAACAGCATCGAGAATTTCGGCGGTCGGCAAAGCCGTTGCCGCCGATCTCCACATTGCAGGAAATATGTCCCGCCCGAAGGCCTCGCGTTCGTCCGAGCTAACAAGGCCGGGGTGGCTGTCCAGCACTTGTTCCACCAAGGTTGTGCCGGAGCGCGGGAAACCTGTGAGGACGGCTAACTTGCGTTGTGGAAATATTCGTCCTTCCTGCGACCATTTGTTAAAATGTTCTGTGGTCAAAGATTGGGCCAGATTGCGCAGGTGTCGCTGCAGGACCTCGGACTCCTTCAGAACAGGTGCTTCGTCTGGACGCAAGAGATCCTTACATTTAAGGATCGCTTGCATCGCGCCATCGTAGTCGCCTTCTTGATCTGCTTTCTGGGCTATTTCTGTCCAGGCCTGAGCACGAACGACTGGATGGGCCTTCTCATTCAGAGCGAGTGCGCGAAAGAGGTCCTGGGCAGGGGGTTCGTTCATGCGGCGCAACAACCGGCCTTTGAACAAAGCAGCCTCGAGATAATCCGGAGCTGCGCGAAGACAATCCTCGATTAAAGAATATGCCTCCTCCACGCGATGACGGCGTTCGTAGAGAACGGCTAATTCCAATTGAGCGTCAGGAATCTGTTTCGTGATTGCCAGGACTCGTTCGAAACAGTGGATCGCCTTTTCCGGTCGGTAAATCATTCGATAGCTTTGACCGGCAAGATGGAGCAGTTGTGGATTGTTCAAGGCGAGCTTCACGAGACGATCCAGCATCCTTTCAGCTTTGTGGATCTCGAAGCGCGCGCCCAAAGCGCGGCTGGCGTCGGTAAGAGCAACGAGATTTTGTGGATACTTCTGAACGGCCCCTTCAAATATTTCCAGGGATTCATCGAACCGGTTGGCCATCCAAAGAGCACGCGCACGCTGCAATTCGGGGACATCTACTCCAAGCCCAGGGACGATAGCGCGGGTTTTAGGGTTTGGAGCGATTTTGGCTTTGGAAAGCTTGTTGGAGCGCATAGCCATGAGGTTTTCTTTTCAAAAATGAGTATAGCTACTTTTGAGAAACAGGCAGCACTAATAGGCGGTTTGATCACAAGCGGATTATAAAAGCGCACCCTTGCTTCTTGACCGCTTCTTGGACGCAATGGCATTACCGTCGGCACTTGCGGGTGAGTGCTAACCTGAAACCTCCCCCCAAAACAGGGCATTGCCGAAATGACTGATTTGACGGATAGTTTCTTCAAACCAAAACCGAAATGCCTTCGTGACCGGAACATGAGTGCCCTATCGTCTGGACGGAGTTCGGACCGGGCGAAGGGCGCGGGTGCCTTTACGCTTATTGAGTTGCTGGTCGTAATCGCAATTATTGCCATCCTGGCCAGTATGTTGCTGCCTGTATTGGCACGGTCCAAAGAACGGGCTCGCATTATCGGTTGCGCAAATAACCAAAAACAATTGCAGTTGGGCAGTTTAATGTACTCTCAGGACGACTCAAAGGGGAACTTTTCCTCAGTTCGAAGCGACGGTGACGATGATCAAAGCTGGCTCTATCCCGGTTATATTCGCAACGTAAATTCTTTTGTTTGCCCGAGCACACAAAACTTCATTCGCACTACCAACCAGGTGCGGAATTGGCTCGGAGAATTGACTTTGTATGACTTAACTACTTTCGCCTTAAGCAAGAGACACCCGGGCTCAAGTTACGAGATTTTCGGCTATTGGGGATACTCGAGCGACCCGGCTCACAGTGCTCGAAAGAACGCCTCGAATGTCCTTTCCTGGAAATACCAATACATGCCCTCGTATCCCTATGGAAGAGCCTACCGAGGTACCCCGGCCGGTCCTTCACGTGCCTGGCTTTTTCTGGATGGCGATGGTGGTTATGATGGAACGCGTAACAACATTCCTGATCCAATAGATAATCACGGTTCTGCTGGGGGAAACATTTCCTTCTGCGATGGGCATGTCGAATTTGTCTCGGGCAAGCCCGAGTCGAAATACATCTTAAGCCTGTACCTCGGATGCGATACCGATCCCTAGTTTCGAAAGGCGGGAAGTGCCGCATCGGCGCTCTGGCCGCTGTGGGTAAGACGCTTGCCCGAGGCGTTTTGACCTGCAGTCTGTTTGTAATGTTTGTGGTTGCGACGGCGTGCAAACAGGATGTGGCGGCGGAAGCCAGTGATTCAGACGCAAACGGCTATCTTTGCCTCAAGTGCGGTGCAAAATTTTATGCCGCTCGTTCAAACTTTCTCGGGCCCAAATGCCCCAAATGCGAACAGGAAGGGCTAGTAGAAGCTGTGGGTTATTACTGCGCCAAGGATAATCACCTTACGGTGATTGGACGCACTGGCGATCGAGCGGGTGCAGTTTGCGAAAAATGCGGGGCTGCGTTGAGCAGAATGCGACTTCCCCGAGAGAAAGATCTCCAAGCCTGGGGAGCTAATCGAGTTCCAAAATAAGAGAAAGAACAATGAAAATGAAACCAAGAACCATGAGGTCACAGTCCCAAATGGGCGTTTCCATCCTTGCCGGCAGTCTGGCATTTGTTGGGGCAGCCAGTGCTGTGGATCTAATTAAGAATGGCAGCTTTGAGAATACGATAGGTGGGGTGGCCTCCTATAACTGTCGTGAAGATGGCACAGATGTTGGATGGGACGGCCTTGTTAGTTGTATTAGCTATTCGTTCGCGTACTATGACGGTCCACCAGTTCCCGCTTCCGAGAATCCAGGTCAAGCATATGGTTGGAAACTTCAAAGCGCCGTAGGAGCTTACGCATCGTTTGCCACGCCGACGAATTTGACCGATTTCCTTCAGTATGATCTGCAGTACGCCCTGAAACAGACCGTAAACTTAACCAATGCCGCGAGCACGGCGGACCTCGACACTGGGGCAGCGAAGTACACTTTCAGCGCCTGGCTTGGCTCTTATGGCAAACCACATTCAAACCCCGAGCAGCCTTTTCTCGACCTGCGATTCTTCGACGCGACAGGTACTAACCAGCTTGGCACCGACGTGATTTTTGATCGGACGGATTCAGCATTTGCCCAGGCCTATGCCGATGGAACCTCCAACTTTCCGGGCAATCTTGGGAATGATCACAAATGGATCAAATACGTCGCAACCGGGGCCGTGCCTGGCGGCGCGCGCAAGGCTACTGTCTATGTCACGCGAAGTCCCAACGCCGGCGTTTCTGGCAGGCCTGACACTTATGTGGATTTGGTGAAACTCAACATCATTAGCACAAACGATACGACTGTTCTGGAATCCGCAGCACCCACAGATGGCCAGACTGACGTAGCCCCTGACGTTATCACCACTGTTTTGTTGAGAGACGCGCGCACGGTCGTGAATACAAACTCCATACAATTTGCTTTTGATGGAGCACCTGTTACACCCTCTATCCAAAAGACCGCCGACATCACTACGATCAAATACGACCCTCCGGGCCTGTTAGCTCCATTGTCCGCACACACTTACAAAATCGTTTGGAATGACAACGGTACTCCTTCCGTCACCAAGTCCAACCAGTTTCAATTCCTAGTCGAGCCGTACGTAAATTTGAATCTCGGGCCGCCGATCTATCTCGAAACTTTTGATGGAGTCGCGGAGGGATCTCTGCCTGCAGGTTGGACGGTGACCAACGCGACTGATCCCGACATTCCAGGAGTAAATCTGCAGGACTTCCATTCCGATTCCTACTTAAACTGGGTAGTAATTAATAGCAGCACCTTGTCGAACTTATTCGAGGTCGTTCCTGGAGGCACTGACTACATTGGCATCCTCAACGAGGCGCCAAGCCAATTCGTTAACGGGCTTGCGGTAACAAATTTGTTCAGCACGAATTTTGTTCTGGCCGCCTCGGCCGACCGTTTTGGGAACCAGGTTCAATACCTGTTCAGCCGCGATTATAGCCTGACTGGCAGAACCAATGTGTACCTCTCGTTTCACAACCTTTACGTGCAAAACCAGAACAGTTTGGGTGCCGTTGAATATTCGATTAACGGAGGGGTCACTTGGTTGCCGGCTCTCTATCTTCTGGATCGGGACGACATACTCCGAACGAGCAATGGCAACATCGACGCCTCTAATACATTCGCCACAGTCTATACCGGCGGGGAAGCACCTCCTCCACCCGGCAATTATGGCGCATTCATCGGAGTCAGCCAGAATCTGTGGTCTACTCTTGGCCCTTATCTCAGTGCCAGGACAGACGATGACCAATCCGAGTCTAAACGCGTCGAAGTTATCCGTCTCTCACAGGCCGATAACCAGGCTGCCGTGCGATTCCGCTTGACCCAGGCCGGTGCAAATAGCTGGTACTTTGGCATCGACGATTTCGGTCTTTATAGCATGACACCGACAAATGGGCCGCTGCTGGTCGCCAATCCGGCCAGCCAAAGCGTCGCAGTTGGGAATAGCGCTGAGCTAACCGTCGAGGCCGTGGGAATCCCTCCTCTGAGTTATCAATGGAGAAAAAACGGGACAAACTTAATCGGCCAGACCAGCGACCTTCTACTTCTGTCAAACGTTCAATTCTCCAATGCCGGTGACTATGACGTTGTCGTGAGCAATCCGGCGGGCTCCGTGACCAGCACTCCGCTGGCCTCAATCACTGTAATTAATCCTCTAATTTTGGTTTCGGGCCAGTGGGACTTCAATAGCAACCTGCTTGCAAGTTGTGGCCTGGATTTACAGTACTACGATATCTCAGTGCAGACCAACACAAGCTTTGGCGATACGACATCATTCGGTATTTCCGACATCAATGGACAATCTGCTGTCGTGATGAAGTTTACGCCCACGAGCGGTAATTCCGGCGCGCCCGGGGCCAACCCGACGACTGACGCCTGGGGTGGATACAAAATGTTCCATGGGGCCGCCGCTAATGGCGGTGCGAGGGTCAATCAGTATACTCTGATTTTTGATGTGCTTTATCCGAGTGCATCTGATCTTTCCTGGCGAGCGATCATTCAGGCCAGCACCAACGCCGTCACTGGCGGGGATGATAGCGAATTCTACATAAGCCCCGACAACGGGATCGGTATCAGCAGCATTTATGACGGGAACATTACGCCGGACACGTGGCATCGCATCGCATTGGCAGTCGACATGTCGGGCCCGGGCACTCATCCGGTAGTGGCTAAGTTCGTGGATGGCATTAAAGTGGGTGAACAAACCGACGGTCTGGACGTTGCAGACGGACGATTCTCGTTGAATCCTTCGTTTGCTCTCCTGTTCTCTGAAAACAATGGCTACAACAACGATGCCTATGTTAGCAGTGTGCAGTTCAGCAATGGAAGGCGTTCAGATGCTTTCATCGCGGCTCTGGGTGTTCCAACTGCGAGCAAGATCCCTGGCTGCATCACAGCCCGACTCATCGGTGGAAACGTGGTTATCCGCTGGACCGGCGGCGTCCCGCTTGAGGGCGCCGACTTTGTCACTGGCCCTTGGAGCACTATCGTTGGCGCCACCAGTCCTTACACTCCACCGGGTGGAAGCACGACAAAATTCTATCGTCCGAAGATACCCTGAACGCTCCTCGATCGCATAGCGGAGCATCGCTTCTCTTGGGCGCTTCACGGCGTACATCGTCGTGAAGCGGGGTGCTTCGCCCTCACTCTCCCCATGAGAAGGACGGAAAGTGCGAGTTCACGTTCCAAGCGCTCTAAAGCCGTTTACCCTCATCTCATCATATTCGCGCATCCGCTCCACTCAATTTGAGTCTCGTGAGCAGAACTGAGTCGTGCTCTTCCGGGAGGTTCACCGCCCTACCCTTTCTACGGCTTTTTCAAGTGCCTGCAGACGTTGTTCCAGCGACGCGTTCTGCTCTTTGAGCTTCGCGACCTGGTCGTCCTTGGCTTTGACCAGTTGGTGCAGTTCCTGGATGGCGGCGATGGCATAAACCGCTGCCGGGTGAATATCCACCTGTAGAATCGGTTTGCCATCGAGAATCTCGCCACTTTCCTTCACCGCATCGGGAAATACTTTGGCAAACTCCTGAGCGATGACATTGAGGTAGGTCTTGTCCTCAATGCAAGGATGAGCCGCCCTGTACTCATCCGTGTAATGAAAACTTACAGGACGCACCAGGTCAATTTTATCGAGGGCGTGGTCGAGAGTTCGCACATCCTTTTTGATCCGCGCATCAGAATTGGCACTCCAGTTACCCGAAGCAGTTTTTGAAGCGGTTCCTTCGACCTCAAGAGTGTTTGCCAGTGGAATGCGGCCAATTCCAGTCTTGCCGTCGGCTGCGATCCTCAAACGCTCGGTACCTGCAGTGCCCAGGCTAAGAACATTGGCAGCGGGGTTGAAGATGCCCGCCGCAAGGCTCGTTGAAAAAGCTATTCCAGGACTGGCAGCGGTGCCGCTAGCGGCAAGCAGTCTTGCTCCGGAAGCAAAGGTGAGATTGCCGCTAAAGGTCTGACTTGCATTTCGCAAAGCTACATTTGTCGAGAGTCTGGCATCCGCCAGTGTTCCGGTAACGTCAGTAGCTAAAGCCACGGACGCTGGAGCCCAGTCGGTTCCGCTAAAGCGCAAAAACGTCCCAGCCGTCGGAGCTGTCGCGAGCACATTGACATTACGAATGCGTGCTACGGTGGAGCCGGTGGAAGCACCGGTAACATCCCCGCCCATCGTAACGACACTGTTTGTTGCAGTAGCAACAATGTTGCTTAATCCCGCGCCATTGCCAAAGAACGCGCCGGCAGCCACATTCCCGACAATGGTGGCGCTCTGGCCTACATACAATCTATTCGGCGTGTAAAAGCCATAACCACCCGGAGTCGAGACCGTACCGTAAACTCCGACGGGGTTGCCATTGGTAGCTGCTCCAATTCCATAAACCCCGATCCCTTGCGGTCCGCCCGATTCGCCGTAAACACCAATGGGCTGGCCGGAACTCGCGGAGCCAAAACCGTACACGCCCGTACCATTGGTGGATGTGGATTCTCCAAATACACCGGTTGAAAGGCCGGAAGTTGCGAAAGCAAATCCTTCGACACCGATTCCCTCGGAGGATGCAGTCTGACCGAAAAGGCCGTAGGCGATGTCGTTTGTAGCCCAGGAAGCCCCGGTTAATGCAGATGCTCCGGGAACTGTAGAAGTGTTTGACAGGAACAAACCATCCGATGCTGTTCCACTCCAAATTTGGCCAAAGTGATCATGATTATTGATGGGAGACCAGACAGGCATGCCCCCTGACACCGACAAGACCTGCCCGCTAGTGCCGATGGGACGGCGGCTGAGAATATTGGGGGCTGACGCGTAGAGGATGTCTCCCGCGCTGTAAGTGTTTAGTCCGCTGCCGCCTTGGGCTGGTGACAATGGTGTAATCAGAGAGGACAAAGATGTAATATCCGAATTGGCGCCGCTGCTCGCCGCGCCCAGACTAGCCCGGGCGCCTGCCGGGGTAGCCGCGCCTGTTCCACCGTTGGCGACAGCTAACGTGCCAGAAACATCCGATCCTAATGCGACGGCACCTGGGGTCCAACTGCTTCCATTGTAACGCAAATGCTGGTTAGGAGTAGGGGCGACTGCAGAAACGCTTATGTTTCGGATTCCGGCGACTGTCGCCGAGGTGGAGGGCCCGGTTACATCGCCCGCCAGTGTTATGGTACCATTAGTCGCGGTGGCGACAATGTTGCTCAGACCTGCGCCATTTCCAAAGAAAGCACCCGCAAACCTGTTGTTGGCATTGGCTAACGAACTGACGCCACTAAATGTATTGGAACCGGTAAACGTTTGGTTACCGTTCAGCAATGGCACGTTAGCGGAGAGCCTCGCATCCTGCAGCGTACCAGTCACATCGGTTCCCAGTGCCACCAGCGACGGCGCCCAATCGGTTCCATTATAGCGCAGCACCTGGTTGGCGGCGGGGACTAACCCTGAAACGTTGATGCTGCGAATGCGTGCCACTGTTGCGCTGCTGGAGGGACCGATCACATCTCCAGCCATGGTCACGGTACTATTTGTGGCGCTCGCAACGATGTTACTTAATCCTGCGCCGTTCCCAAAAAACACTCCTGCAAACTTGTTGCTGGAATTGATGGATGTGACCACCCCGCTGAACCTGTTCGAACCGGTAAAAGTTTGGTTACCGTTTAAAAGAGGCACGATAGTGGAATCAAGGGAAATGGTTCCTGTCGTAGTAATCGGACCGCCGAGCAAACCCGGTCCAGTCCCGACAGACGAAACGCTACCGCCCGTCCCAGTCCCGGAGCCCCAGGCCAGCACGCCATTGCTCATCCTGAGTATTTGTCCCTCACTACCGGGGCCAGGGCTCAAGCTTTCAGCGGTGACTGCACCATCAATCACGTTGGCGGCAGCGATAGCGTAAGGTGCGGAAGCAATGCGCACCCGTGGGCCGATGCTGGTAAAATCATTTGCACTGCCTGTTGGCCGCACTCCAATATCCAAAAATCGGTTAACACCCAGAAACGGTTGTTTGCCGAAATCCAGAGGGATGGTAAACAGTCCACCTGTTACCGCTACGGCCGCGTTTGTCTGAGGCCCAGCGAGGATTTGGCCACCTACCTCGATCTTATATATCGTAAAACGAAAATCATAAAATCCGTTGGCCGGAGTTCCGTTGGCGGAAAGTCGGCCTTGATAGGTAAAAATGGTGCTTTGGGCCCAGGCCACATTGGCCGCGCAAGCAGCGAGGCCAATCAAGAGCATGTTAGCAAGCTTTCTCATAGGGGGATACTTTCGGCAGGTTATCGGATTACAAACAGGTCGCTTCTGGGATGAGATCCCGGTAGCTGATTCGGGTAGTTTATAGCGAAAATAGAAACCTTAGACAAGGCTAAGTTCAATTAAACTTTCTTTTTTTTAATGACTCCGTACGAGTACGTAAAGTGTCAGGCAGAGATGGCAATGTAACCAAAAAGTCGAAAAACGCGTCTGAAATAGAAGTGATTCGCCGACTGATAGTGCGGCGGCAGAAAACAAACAAAACAACCGAGGACAAATGAAGATTAATAAATTCAGTGTAATTGCAGGGCTTGCTCTGGGCGGTTTGGTGGCTACGGGCCATCTGGCCACAGCCCAGGAGCAAAAAGGAGGGGGTCAAAAACGCGGTCCTTCCGTCGAACAACGCATGGAACGAATGAACGAGGAACTGAAGTTGACGGATGAGCAGAAGCCCAAGGTTAAAGCGGCACTCGAGGAGTCACAAAAGAAACGCCAGGAGATCTTTACTGATAGCAGCGTCCCGCGAGAAGAGCGCCGGGAGAAAATGCGCGGTATCATGGAAAAGGAGAACAAAAAACTGAAAGAAATCCTCACTGCCGATCAGTACACGAAGTACGAAAAGATGCTTGAAGACCTGCGCGGCGGCAAAGGTGGAAAAGGCAAAAAGAAAAGTCAGGACGGCCAAGAGAAGAAGGATTGATCGTAATCGAACTCCGATTATTCTTGGGACGGCCCGCGCGGCCGTCCCTTTTTTATGTTCGAACACCGCCGTCAGGCTTTGCTGCCGCAAAGGGTATTTTATACACGCCTGGCGCGCTGTGCGGCGATGGGAATGGCGATTATCCTTGGTTCTTTGGGGCTTGGCATGGCTGGGTATCATTGGTTGGCGCACCTGACCTGGCTCGATGCTTTTGTTAATGCGGCTATGATTTTGTCCGGCATGGGGCCTCTGGATCCATTGCCGTCAGCGCAGGCGAAGCTATTTGCGGGTGTATATGCCTTGTATAGCGGGTTGGCTCTGATCACGAGCACCGGTATCATTTTTTCGCCGGTAGTCCATCGGTTTCTGCACAAGTTTCATATCGAGGCGAGCAAAAAGGCCGCCTCGGAATAGTCACCGAATCATCAATTTCTATCGTGAATTGGCTTTGACTCGCGTGCTGCTCCAGCTATTCTCTGCGGCCCAAATCTGGAAACTCAGTTATGGCAAAGCTAAGCGTCAACGATATCAATGTCCGCGGCAAACGAGTGTTTTTACGCGTGGATTACAATGTTCCGTTGGAAGAGAAGGATGGCCAGATTGTGATCACCGACGAAACCAGAATCGTAGAGACGCTACCGACATTGAAGAGGTTATGCGAGCAGGGAGGCAAGTTGATCCTTGCTGCGCATTTGGGCCGGCCGAAGGGGATGCGCGAACCCTCTTTGTCCCTGCGCCCGGTCGCAGTTCGATTGGCAGAACTTTTGCACCGGCCGGTTGCATTTGCAGATGATTGTATCGGAGATAAGGTCGAGAAAACCGTTGGGATCCTGCAACCTGGCGATTTATTACTGCTGGAGAACCTTCGTTTCTACAAAGAAGAAGAAGATAATAATGCCGCATTTGCTGAACGTCTGGCCAGCGTGGCAGAGGTCTATGTGAACGATGCTTTTGGCGCCGCTCATCGAGCTCATGCCTCGACCGAAGGCGTTCCGCGTGTTATCGCAAAACGCGGCGGACCGTGTGCCGCGGGTTTGTTGATGGAACGCGAGCTCAGGTTCCTCGGCGACGAACTTGATAATCCGGCCGTTCCGTTTGTCGTCATTCTCGGTGGAGCAAAGGTTTCCGATAAAATCTCGGTAATCGATCGTCTGCTGGAAAAGGCGCAAACAATTCTTATCGGCGGGGCGATGGCTTACACCTTCCGGCTTGCCCAGGGTTATCAAACAGGAAAATCACTGGTCGAGCCTGACAAGGCCGAGATCGCCAAATCTGCCCTTGAAAAGGCCAAAAAGCGGCGAGTGAAGTTCCTCCTGCCGCTCGACGATGTCATCGCAACACCGGTGAAAACCGACAAGCTCGACAAAAAGGGTAAATCGGTCATCGAATACCAGAACGTGCGGATAAATACCGGTATGAATTGCCCCGAAGATGCTGCCGGACTGGACATTGGTCCGGCCACGGTTCAGGCATACTCGGAGCAAATTCGCATGGCTAAAACCATTTTATGGAATGGCCCGATGGGACTGTTCGAGAACAAACAATTTGCCGAAGGGACAAACGCTATCGCAAAGGCCGTCGCGGAAGTGACTCAAAAGAACGGAGCAAAAAGTATTATTGGCGGAGGGGACAGTGTGAAAGCCCTGAATAAAGCCGGTCTGGGAAGTCAGGTCACTTTCATGAGCACTGGCGGCGGAGCAAGCCTCGAGTTTCTCGAAGGGAAAGTGCTCCCAGGTGTTGGCGCGTTGACCGAGAAGAAATGACATTAGACTCCAGTTTAAAACCTGTATTTCCAACTTTGAAGATTTTGAAATCCCGCCGCGACAAATGAACCTATGAACAAAGACCGTAAATTGATCATCGCGGGCAATTGGAAGATGAATAAGACCGTGGCCGAGGCGTTGGACCTCGTGCGCGACTTGAAGATTGAACTCGCTAACATCAAAGAAGTGGATGTGGTTGTTTGCCCCCCTTTTACTGCGTTAGCTGATGTATCGAAGGCCATTCTCGATTCGAGCCTTCGCCTGGGAGCGCAAAACATGCATGAAAGTAATGTGGGCGCATACACCGGTGAAATTGCCGCTGTGATGCTGAAAGAGTTTTCAGTTCGCTATGTTATTCTTGGCCATTCCGAACGGCGTCAGTATCAAAAAGAATCCGATGCATTAATAGCCCGGAAGGCATTGGCAGCGCATAATGCCTCGCTGAAGCCAATCGTTTGCGTTGGAGAAACCCTGGCTGAACGGGAGGGCGGCCAGACGGAAACTGTTTTGGAAAGACAAGTGACAGGCAGTCTGGCAGGCTTGAGCAAGGACCAGATGTCGGAAACGATCCTGGCCTATGAACCGGTCTGGGCTATTGGAACAGGTAAGACGGCGACGACATCTCAAGCCCAGGATGCTCATGCCTTTATTCGACGGTTGCTTGGAAAATTATTTGACGAAAGTGTGGCGCGGCGTGTGCGCATCCAGTATGGTGGCAGCGTTAAGCCTTCGAATGCGCGCGAACTGATGACGCAGCCCGATGTGGATGGCGCTCTGGTGGGAGGAGCTTCACTTGAATCCCGAAGCTTTTCTGATATAATCAAAAATTTGATTGAACGATAATAAGGAACTTTATGGCTTTTTTGATAGGTCTGTTGACTTTGGTAATGGTGCTGGATTGTTTGCTCCTGATTCTGCTGGTATTGATTCAGCTTCCCAAGAAGGAGGCGGGCGCGGGCCTGGCGTTTGGCGGTGGTGCGACTGATGCTTTATTTGGCGCGGGTTCAGGCACCGTTCTGACCAAAATAACCAAGTACGCCGCCGCCGTATTCTTTGCGATGGCCGTGGTCTTATCGGTTCTCCAGAGTAATTATCATCGCCGAACAGCTACGGAGTTTGAAAAGAACATTCAGAACGAGCAAACGACGCTGCCGACCACCGTTCCACCGGTCACTCCCGCTCAGACAAAGACCATTACCACAAATGCGACCTTGACGGTGCCACCTACCGCAGAAGCGGCTAGCACAGTTGTTACTGCTGCACCCACCGTTCCTCCCGCAACGAATCTTTCCATTGCGCCTACAAACGCTCCTAAATGAACGATTGTGTCGGCGGCGGGTATGCTGATTTCAACAGCGACGCTTTCTGAGAAGTGAATTTTCTGATAAGGACAGTTGCCTACTCAACACTCGATCATCCGCATCAGCGTTTTGCCGCTTCAAACTTCACCCATGAGATCTGAGTGACGAGCTGGTTTAAGGAGGCGTAAGCGATGTGAGCGCTGGTGGAGATCTTCGGAGTCATATGCGCAGGGAACGTGGCTAAAGTGGCGTCACCAACGAGGAATACGTTAAAGTCGCGAGACAGGTTCTCATAACCGGCACAGGTTTTTGCGTAACACATATCTGTGGCATAGCCGGTCAATAACACATGGCGCACACCGTTGGACCGAAGGAAATCCTTTAATTTGCCGTAACCTTCAGCATCGTAAACGACCACATCCTCCGGGTGAACAGTGATATCGCGAGTAACCGGGATTGGGAGGTCCCAAAAGCCGGTGTTGTTGTAATGAGCCCCCGCGTCGATGCCGTTGAATTGTTTAAAGTAATCGACCACAGGTTTGTCGGCAGAAAGAGACAAAGTCGCGGGCAAAGTACCGGCACGGTAATTGAAGGCATGTAATTTGGCGTCAAGTTCGCGGGCGCCTTGCTGGCGTTCTTCCGCCGTTGGAGTGTGAGTAAAGGATCGATACAGCTTGCCTCGAATGGGGTCGCAGGTTCCGGGCAGGCTATAAAGCACCGCGGCGACTTTTCCACGCAAGCTTTTGAGAAAGGGATCGATAATTTCGCGAGTGTGTCTCGCGGCAATATGGTTTTTTGCCGGAGTGCAGAAGTCTGCAACACCGGCGGGTTCGGGAGTGTCCCAGCCTTGTCCATCGTCGATGCCCCAGGGGTGCACCATGATGACTGCGGTTTGGTTGGCCAGCAGGTGATTGGGGACCTCGATGATCCCCCGGGCGTTGTAGCTCCAACGCCAGGCACGAACGTGCAGGTTTGCGCCGGCATCCTCCACAATGGCCGGAGCTTCCCAGCGATTGGTTTCACGAACCGGTTCCACCCATTCCGGATGATCGGCAAGTAAAGGCTTAGGATTTTTGATGGGTGTAAGTTTGTTATGGTACTCGCGCGGGCTTTCCTGGGCCAGGGTGAGGTGAATACCGAGCAAGAGGGGTGCGAGCTTCAGAAGAGGCTGGGATTGCATGTTATTGTTTTTTGGACCCGGCCATGTCTCCTGTCAAGGACGTTCGAGTCAGGCGATTTTACTTCCCGGTTAGTGGTTTTTGAGTTTGCAGATAACTGAAAAGATCACGCAGTTCTTGTGGTTTGAGTTGTTTGACCAAATCCTCAGGCATAAGCGAAACTGTGGATTCCCTAAGGGAGAGGACCTGATTTTGTGGAATGGCGGCTCGTTCGCCAGTGCTCGATGCCAGAGTAATATTGGCGCCGGATTGATCCACAATGATCCCGGAGAAAATTCGACCATCTTTGGCTGTCAGTTCGTAAGCGAGGTATTCTTTGCGAATAGCAGCACTTGGATCAACCAGGCTGCCGAGAAGAAACTCGCGGTCACGATTTGAATGGGTGAGATCCGGGCCCACTTTACCACCCTCGCCGAAAAGAGAATGGCAAACAGCACAGCTTTTTGTGAAAATATCATGGCCACGCGCCAAATCGCCTGGACCAGCGTTGAGATCATTGTTGAGTCGACGCATTTCGGCCAATTTTTCTTCGGCAGAGCCCGGGGTAACTTTGCCCCAATGTTTACGCACGAGATCATCCAGTTTTTTATCTTGGTGCAACGCTACCACCCGGAGTTGCTCGATGGAAAAATCGGCTGCAGGCAAGTGGCCGGCATCGACTTCCTGCAGGATGGTGTGCGCCCATGGCTTACGGCTCAAGAGGAGTTGGCGAACTCGGCTGCGAACACGCTCGGAAAAGTGAGGATAGTTTCGGAGCAATTCGGTTGGAAGCTGGGAAAGATCGAAAGCGGGCAAGACCTCAAGAGCGCCGAGTTGGATCGGTTCCGGGGCATCGCAAGCAAGGGATAGCAATCGCTCGCCATCCGATGAGTCGCCCAGCTCGCCCAGCAATCGAATCATATTCAAGCGAAGATCTGTTTTGGCAGCCGGATCCTTCAGCAGGAAACGGGCACGGTCCAGAGCCGCACGGTTGCCGATGCGGGCATTGACCCGAATCAAAGCGGGTTCGATGGTGGTCTCGTGCCAAAAAGAGTTTAATTGTTTGGTGAGCGCGGGAGTGACTTTCTCGAGGTGAGTGGGCCGTGTGAGTGTCTTGACTTCGGCCAATTCGGTATGAGCAAAAAGACCGCCACTACCGAACGTAACAGGAGCAGCGGGCCGATCCTGAAAGCCCTGATCGATGGCGGCAATGAGACGAGAGTGCATCCTGAGCCTGGCCGGCTCGTTTCCCGCAGTGCTTTCCAGCAGTTTGGCCGAAGCATTATAGCTTGCGTCGGTACCCTCGGCGATCCAGCGGCGCATGAGACGTTCGAGGATAAACTCTTTGACCAGCTCAGATTGCCAGGCGGCCGGTGATGTGGAAAAGGCTTCGATGTCAGGTAACGCAGTAACAGCATGACGTTCGATAGCCCACCAAAGCAAAAGCGGCACATAAGGATCCCGTGAATCAATATCGCGCAGGAGCAAGGCTTCGATGATGGGCAACGCTTGCTTGGGTGGCAATCGTTGGGCGGAAGAAGCCAGTTGTGCGCGAACTGAAACATCAGGTTCGGTGACGGCCAGGTCCGCGAGTCGCTTGGCACTGGACGAGCTGACCTTCTTTTCATCGCCCAGGAAACGCACCGCCCATTTGCGTATGGGAGCGCTGCGATGGTCCAGGAGTTTTGCCGCAATAGTTTCGTTATAGCCACCACTGACGTAGAGGGCCCAAAGCGCTTCGAGAGCGAGATGATCATTTTTTGTTTCGAGAACGAGTGAGCGGAGAGGGAAAATTGCCTCCGGATCACGCCGGTCAGCGAGCAGCCGCCGCGCCTTGCGCACGAGCCAATCATTGTTTTGCCCAAGCAACGCGATCAGATCGGGAGTGGAAAGCCGGCGAATATCAGGAACGCTACCCGGAGCCGTTCCTTTGGCGGCGATTCGATAGATCCTGCCATTGCTGCGATCCCAATCGGCATCGGGGTCGGGATGAGCTGTGCGTTGATCGCACCAGTCGGCAACATAAACTGCGCCATCGGGAGACATCGTGACATCGGTGGAAGCGAACCATTTATCATTGGCTTCCAGCAGATAACCTCCATGCGAAGAAGTAAAAGTTGAACCCCAACGATACATTTCATGCCATTGAACGCCGTGGCCCAGGAGATCTCCACAGATATAGCGGCCTTGAAAACGCGCCGGCAGATTTGTGCCCTGGTAAATGATGCCGCCATCAGTGACGTGTCCGCCTGTAAAGTTTGTATGTGGAATATGATCGAAATATCCAAAGGCGTATGGATTGTGGAGGGCGCCATGTTTGCCAAAACTTTTCCAATAGTAAGCACCCTGCACACCATGTAGGTGGCGATAAGGGCCCAGGTTCGTGCTGTAAATGAGTTCGCCTTCCTGGTCGAAATCCAGGCCCCAGGAATTGCCTCCGCCTTCGCAAAACAGCTCGAATTCGTGGGTCAAAGGATGGTACCGCCAGATGCCCTGCTGAAATTCCACACCACGAATCCGCGCGGTGACTGTGCTGCCCTGGCAGCCGTAGAGCCAGCCATCTGGTCCCCAGGTCAAAGAGTTAGCCACCGAGTGCGCGTCTTCCATGCCAAAGCCAGAGAGGCAAACGATTGGGTCTCCATCGGGAATATCATCCTGGTTACGATCGGGGTAGAAAAGCAGGTACGGAACGTTCAAAACGAAGACCCCGCCATGACCGAAGGCCAAACCAGTGGCCAGATTCAGCCCGCTGATAAAATTGTGAAATTTTTTTGCGGGTTTTTGAGTCCCTTCCAGAATAGTAATTCGGTCGGCACCTTTGGGTCCTCGCGGGGGAGGTTCAGGAATGCGATCGTATGTGGTGCGAGACCAACGATCGACTGCCGAGCGGTTTAAGCCCGAGGGGTTTGGATACTGGATATATTGTACCACCCAGAGTCGTCCTCGGTCATCAAACTCGATGCAGACCGGTTGCACGATTTCAGGTTCGCTGGCGACGAGCTGTGCTTGCAAATCGGGAGCCAGGACCATATGGGAGACGGCGACATCAGGAGAGTAGCCCTGGGGTGTTGCGCAGAAGGGTGCCAGCAGCGTCCACAACAATAAGAGCCTTATCGCCACAATTCTTGCAAATCGGGTGGTTGCTCGAGGACGCATGTTGATCCTATGCTGAAGCGCTCTTAAAAGTATGCAATCTCCGATCTTGCCAGTCATTAGAGGTATTTCAAGCCTGGCATCAAGGGCCGTACGGCACTGTTCCTTCCTTATCGACGGTGTAGCCCCAGATCCGGACATACTCCTCAGCAGGCAGGAATTGATCGTGAGCTTTGGCGAGTTTTCGCCTCAGAATTGAATCCAATTTTTTTTGCAGCTTATAGGTATCAGGGCGGCCGATAAGATTATTCATTTGGAATGGGTCTTGTTCATTGTCGTACAATAACCAGGGACCTTTGAAGTCGCGCACGTAGCTATACCGAACAGTCCGGATGCCCCGGTATTCTCGCCCTCCCATTTTGCGATTCCATTGGCCGAATGGCGCCACGCAACTGATCATCGTGACGTTGTCTGAAGGATTTTTACCGCCTCGCAGATAAGAACTGTAATCAATTCCTTCGGCCGATTTAGGGATGCCCACGCGGCACAAACCAAGAATTGTGGGCATAATATCTTCGGAATTAAGGAGCGCATCGAGTTGTCGAGGTTTTGTCCCCAGGCCTGCGGGCCAATAGATCAAAAAGGGCACTCGGATGCACTCATCATAAGGTTGCTGTTTATTCCATGCGCCGTGAGAACCAAGCAAATCACCATGATCGGATGTGAAAATGACCACGGTATTTTCTTCGAGCCCAACCCGGCGAATGGTTTCGCGGAGTTCACCAAAACAATCGTCCAGGGCTGAACAATGAGCATAATAGCCCGCAGCGCGCTCCCGGACTATTTTTTCCATGCTCGCGGGCACATTGTTCCTCAAGGTAATTTTCTCCGGGCGATACATCTCCTGATAGTTTGCCGGGGCCGTGTGGTAAGGGTCGTGTGGAGGTCCCCAGGCCAGAACCAACAGGAAAGGCCTCTCGGAGCGGGCTTGGAGAAACTGCACCGCATCTTTCGTTTGGGCAATGGCGTCGTAGCCTTCCCACATGAGCTTTTCTGGTCCATCTCCATAATAGTGCGACCGATTGTAATCATGGGTACATTCCAGCACCTTCCAATAATCGAAGCCCTGGCGTCGTTCTCGGGAGATGAAGTTGGAACGCCCATCTCCATTCAAATGCCATTTGCCAATGTAGCCAGTGTCATAACCTGCGGCTTTGAGTATTTTTGCAAGGCTGACTGAATCAGGAGCGAGCGGGACGTCGTTCATGAAAACTCCTGTGGTGAGCGGGCGTTGTCCGGTCAGCAAAGAAGCTCGAGTAGGACAACACACAGGCACACCAGCGACGGCATTGATGAATCGTGAACTCGAACCTGCAAAACGATCCAGGTGAGGTGTCCTGGCATTCGGATCTCCGGCAAACCCGAAAGCCTGCGCCCGCCATTGATCGGCAATAACAAGGACAACGTTGGGCTTCAGGTTTTGCTGCGAGATTTGACCCACTGCAGCCGCGAACCCGACGTTTTCAAATCTCATCGCTCCGGCGAATAGCAGTGAAACAAGCAGGAAATGTATTCCTTTTGTCATGGGTTTAAGTCATTCAGTTTAATGCACCATCCGAAATGCGTTTTTGTTTTTTTGGAATGTACGGGTAAAAGCGCAGAGTTGTAAATTGCAAGTGTGGACATGGGGTTTAAGTTGACGCTTCCACCTGCTATTGGATAATAAGGTTTGATATAAATACCCATCTGCCATGCATAAGCACGAAGGATTTACCTTGATTGAGCTTCTGGTGGTGATTGCTATTATTGCCATCCTGGCTAGCCTGCTGCTGCCCGCATTCAGTCGGGCGAAGGAAAAAGCAGCAGCGACTGTTTGCCAATCGAACCTGCACCAATGGGCGCTGGCCTATGGCGTTTATGGTGTGGATTATGGCGGTAAATTCTCCCGTTGGCCGGATGATTACACGACCGGCTGGTGGATGATGGTGTTAAAAAATTACTATGTTGCCGACCAGATGCGTCTTTGCCCCACGGCCAGACTTGGAATCGATCCCAAACGACTGGATGCCTACGGCGGCGCCAGGAAAGTTTGGGGACCGATGTGGGATAGCACTTTTGGCAGTTATGGAATTAACCATTATTTGTATGGCTACGTTCCCAACATCTGGACCAAGAGCAACGCGGAAAAGTTTTTCTGGGGAAAACTCGATACCAACAAACCGGATGTTCCCTTGATGTCCGATTGCACATGGCCCGGGGCCTTTCCCAACATGACCGACCGAGTGCCTACTAGTGGCGACGACGGCGTCCTCGGGTGGGGACTCGGCATCGAGAACGAAATGTCGCGCTTCTGTCTGGATCGTCACCGGGGCGCTATCAATATCAGCTTTACAGATCTGTCTCTACGCCGTGTCCGGCTGACAGAGCTATGGAACCTCAATTGGCATCGCCAATGGGTGCCACAGATGAAAACCCGTTCCCAATTTGTCGACAGCAATGGCAACGTTTGGCTGCCATAGAGTTCGGGTGGTTCTATTCAGGGGGCTTGTAATTCCTGTTTTACCTCATCCAGCAACTTTTGATAAGGCTTCCGGCTCAGCAACATGAGACGCTGTTCGTCTTCAAAGGCGCGATCCCCCGGATCGCGCACGTAAAATGCGTCACATTTCACCACACAGTCGCCGGACGCAACCGTGACCAATGTAACCTTGAGGCGGATCACAACTCTCGCTCCTTGCCCCCATCCGCCCCATTTAAGAGAGTCCATGTCAGTGGCGGTCCGCTCAAAGATCGTTCCTTCCGACGACCGCGTGATCAAGGCGTACCCATTCTTTTGAAGGACAGAATCCACGGTCTGCTGAACGGTTTTTCCTGTTGAACCTGCAATGCGTACCGAAGCGTGACTCCCAGCCGACTGGCAGCCGGTCACCAATCCCAGAACTATTATGGCCCCAACAATGCTTAAGGCCAGGCTTTTGCTCAGGGACAAAAATTGTTTTTTCAGATTGTGCAAACCAAAGAATTTCTGCGACTGATCTTCTGGCAGTCGATAGCCGACGCTCGACCCAAGAGTTTCGGGGACCGTTGAATGAGGCAAATTGTATGCGTAATGTGTCGTGGGGGCAACTTGCGTTTCATCGTTGTTCAAATCCAGTTTAAATGGGCAAAAAGGATGTGAGTCGCGTTTGAGCTGGTTCTTTCCCAGTCAAGATTTCATGGTATTTTTCCTCCCTACACCGTTGGTATATTTCCGCCATCAATGACGTATTCGCTTCCGGTGATAGACGAAGCCCGGTCGGAAGCAAGAAACGCAACCAATTCCGCGACTTCCTCGGGCCGGTTGGGGCGTCCTAGTGGAATGCCACCCAATGAATTGATCAGGCTCTGACGCGCGGCAGCCGTTTCTGTTCCAGCCTGGGCCGCGAGGCGTTCGATCAATCCCTCAGCGGCTTTGGTCTCGGTAAATCCCGGCGCGATACTGTTCACACGGATGCCCTGTGGGCCAACTTCCTTGGAAAGCCCTTTGCTGTAATTGGTGAGAGCCGCTTTGGCGGCGGCATAGCCCAGCGTAGCTTCGAATAAGGGAAGCGTTCGCTGGATCGACGAAACATGGATAATGACTCCCGAACGTTGCTTCAGCATCCCGGGAAGAAAGCCGCGATCCAGGCGCACCGCAGAAAACAGATTCAACTCGAATTCCTGTTGCCAGATGTCATCGGTCAATGCCAGCACACCACCACTTGGCGCGGCAGAACCGCCGAGATTGTTGATCAAAATGTCGAGGCCGCCAAGCCGGTCCAAGGTTGTCTTGATGATCCGATCTGCTCCCGCTCGCGTGCTGCCGTCCGCCGGAATGAATTGGTCGGGATTGCCGGTGGGCACGCTTCGTGCAGTGGCAAACACTGTCCCTCCGCCGCTTCGCAGGCGATTCACAATGGCCTCGCCGATTCCCTTGCTGCCACCTGTTACGAGCACGCGTTTGCCGTTGAATTCACTCGTGACGGAAATTGATTTATTGAGTGCATTCATGTCGTTTGGTTAGTTTTTTGTTTTTGGTCTTTAATCGGCTATTTCTCTGCGATCACTTGGCCTTTTAAAATGCAAATCTCGCTTCTATTAATGTGGGCAGCATCAGGGCACCAGTTGGTGCTGTTGAGAGATTAAAACCACCGGAGTTGAAGGCGAGAAAAACATACGAAAATATTCAAAATTCCCGGTTCGGGTCATTGGTTGATGACGAAGCACCGCGAAGCGTAATCCCGTGCTCATAGATTTTCATGTCAGCTGGATGCAGCCTCTCGATCCTCGGCCCAAAATGTCCGTGCGATAGTGGTGAAACGATCAGTAGTAGTTGAGATCAGGTCAAATGGGTCCATGCGCGAAAGGCATGGTCAGGCCAAAAAGATAGCATTGGTCGAATGAGTAGCGCAGAAGTAGAAACAATATGTCATTAATCGTCGTTCAGTCGACTGACAAAAAGTAAGAAAACACAGCAAACGATCGCCTGATGATCTCAATTCAAAATCTCGCAGAGGCTGAAGCGAGTTTTGCCACCGGTGCGATCTTATATTAACTTTTGCAGCTTGAGCTGACCCAGCCAAGTACGGTCGAAATGAATGTCAATCCAGTCACGGTTTCCATCACGCGCACGGTGAAGGCCGGATGCGAAGCGGACTTCGAACGGGCGTTGCATGAATTCGTGCAGCGCTCGCTTTCCCTGCCAGGGCAGCAAGGCGTCCATATCATGCGTCCTGCCGCAGGAAGTGGTTCGCGCGAATACGGCATCGTCCGCAAATTTGCCAGCCGCGACGCGCTCATGGAGTTTCGGACCTCTCCTGAATATCTCGAATGGAACGCGTTGGCGGTGGAACTTACTGAAGGAAGTGGTCGCGTCGAGGAACTGAGCGGGCTCGAAAGCTGGTTCACATTACCGGGAGCGCCTTTGAAGGCGCTGCCGAAATGGAAGATGGCCGTTGCCACTTTTCTTGGGGTCTTCCCCACCGTCTTGATCCTCAATATGACTCTAGGTCCGGCCATTCGACCTTGGAACTTCATTCTCGGCAGCGTTGTGTTCAACGCTGCGGTGGTAATTAGTTTAAACTGGGTGGTGATGCCGGTCATAACACGCGTTCTTCATCCATGGCTTCACTCCGACGAAAAGAAAGCAGCAAAATGAATGCGAAATGTTCTCCCGATCTGGTTCTTCAAAACGCAGAAATCACCACGCTCGATCCAAAGCATCCTGAGGCCAGCACCCTCCTTGTGCTGCCCGAGTGGTCACCGGTGAAAGTGTTTGTCGGGTTCGGTGCTCCACTGGATCTTGTCAAAGCAGCACGCGCGGGGGTTCCGCTGGTGAAGCACAGCACCGACTGTCACGAACGCGGCTGCACTCACACACTGCTTCAACTTTTCGCGGCCGCAGATGCCGCGAACAATCGTTACCAGGGATTCTTTGGGTTGGGATGCGATTGTTTCTCCTTCTGAATTCATGAAGAATAAATCCAAGACTGTAAAACAATCATCAGCGAAAATGAAACATCAGATGGACGGGAGTATACCGGAGTCGAAGACCGCCCTGCCAATGGGCGGGCGCGACCACATCCAGGGATCGATTGACGCGCCCATGGCGCTTGTTGAGTACGGCGATTACGAATGTCCGTATTGCGGCGAAGCACATCCGATCGTAAAAGCCATTCAGAAACGTTTGGGTAATCGCCTCTGCTTTGCTTTTCGTAATTTTCCGCTCGTCGATATGCACCCCTACGCCGAACATGCGGCGGAAGCGGCCGAAGCCGCAGGTGTGCAGGATCGTTTTTGGGAAATGCACGATCTTCTATTCGAGAACCAGGAGGCACTCGACGATGCAAGCCTCACCCGATACGCGTCGAGTTTAGGTCTTGACGCTCAACGTCTCATAAATGAAGTAATGAGCGGCGAACATGCCGCTCGTGTGCGGGAGGATTTTCGCAGCGGGACTCGTGGCGGTGTAAACGGCACACCCACCTTTTTCATAAATGGAGTTCGCTATGACGGAGAAACGGATGTGGACTCGCTGGTTGCAGCATTGACCAGGTAACGTATTTTCATGCAATAGAGCTTATGGCCAAGCCTGTGATCTGGACGGTGGACGATGACCCGGATGTGTTGCGGGCAGTAGAGCGCGACTTGCGGAGACATTATGGGGATCGTTACCGAGTTATCTCCGCTGATTCTGGAATTTCCGCATTAGAGGCGACCAGGCAGTTGAAATTGCGTAACGAAACGGTCGCTCTTTTCCTGGTGGATCAACGCATGCCGCGCATGTCCGGCGTGGAATTTCTCGAGAAGGCGATCGAGCTGTACCCAGAAGCCAAGCGGGCCCTGTTAACGGCTTATGCGGATACCGACGCCGCCATTCGCGCCATCAACAGTGTGCATATCGATCATTACTTAATGAAACCATGGGACCCTCCGGAGGAGCGTCTTTATGGTGTCGTGGATGACATGCTTGATGATTGGCAGGCATCCTATCATCCGGCCTTTGACGGTGTGCGCGTGATTGGAAACCAGTGGTCACCGCATTCCAGCGATGTCCGGGATTTTCTAGGCCGCAATTTTGTGCCGCACCAATGGCTCAACATCGAAACCGATGAAGCGGCCAAGCAGTTCCTTGTCACCACCGAGACGGATTGTTCCTCACTGCCTCTGGTGGTATTTTCCGACGGTTCTTTTCTCCGCAAACCACCTCCTTCACAGCTCGCCCAGAAGCTCGGCCTTAGGACAAAAGCGGAGTTTCCGTTTTACGATTTGGTTATCGTTGGGGCGGGACCGGCGGGTTTGGCTGCGGCGGTTTATGGCGCGGCCGACGGGCTGCATACTTTGCTGATAGAACGAGAAGCTCCGGGAGGTCAGGCAGGCCGGAGTTCGCGTATTGAGAATTATCTTGGCTTTCCCATGGGACTCAGCGGCAACGACCTGGCACGCCGCGCGATCGCACAGGCCCGGCGGTTTGGCGTGGAAATTCTCACACCGCAGCAAGTGAACCAGGTCCGTATCGAGGGTCCAACCCGGGTGCTGACCTTATCGGATGGAGGAGAGATTGGCTGTCGAGCACTGCTGATTGCGACCGGAATAGCTTTCCGAAAACTGGATGTTCCAGGCCTGGACCGGTTGACCGGCGCAGGGGTGTATTACTATGCCCCAATGTCCGAGGCTTTTTCCTACCGGGATGGGAACATCTACATCGTGGGCGGGGCAAACTCTGCCGGTCAGGCTGCTATGTACTTTTCCAAATTTGCTCGCCAGGTCACAATGTTGGTCCGCGGAAATTCTTTGTCCGACAGCATGTCGCAATACCTGGAGGACCAGATCGGTGCGACCAGGAATATCGAAGTGAAGCTCAACTCCAGTGTCATCGCGGTGGAGGGAGTTGATCGTTGCGAAAAGATAACCATCGAAAACAATAAGACGAGGTCGACCGAAACCTTGCCTGCCAGTGCGTTGTTGATTTACGCCGGAGCTGTCCCCCGGACAGATTGGCTGGCGGGGATCGTCGAACGCGACGCGCAGGGGTACCTGATTTCAGGCCAGCACCTGATGCTTGAAGGCAAGCGTCCGTCTGGATGGGGCGTGGATCGGGATCCCTTCTACCTGGAGACCAGTGTTCCAGGCATCTTTGTAGCGGGGGATGTCCGCCATCGCTCCGCCAAAGGCGTCACCTCAGGTGTGGGCGAAGGTGCCATGGCCGTGAAACTGGTTCATCAATATCTTGGCCTCTTATAGTTATGAATCACGCGCCATTTAGACGCTACATTCGGATCCCGTTATGAGCCCGAGCGAACTCCAACTAGTCCGTTCAACACCTTTGTTTGCGAAGCTAACCGAGGAACAATTGGGGTGCCTGGATGGAGGCGAAATAATCGAAGCGCCCGTCGGGACTGTGCTGGCGACTGAAGGGGAACAGACCGGTTTTTTTCACGTGATTCTGGAAGGAGAGGTTCGCGCGACACGCACCTATGATCGCCAGTCCATTCTTTTGGGCGTCAACAAGTCCGGAAACTTCCTCGGCGAAACCATGCTGCTGTTGGACATGCCCTGGGTGGCAACGTGCCGTGTGTCCAAACCGGCTCGATTATTTCGACTGAAAGAAGAGAACTTCTGGCGGATGATGGTCACCTGCCAAACAGTCGCCCGCGACATTTTTCGGTCGGCTTCAAATAGGATGCGGAACCTGGAAGGTTACTCGCGGCAAAGGGAAAAATTGGTTTCCCTTGGCACCATGGCGGCAGGTCTGGCCCATGAGCTCAACAATCCAGCGGCGGCGGCGCGTCGGGCGGCTGCGCACCTGAAACAGACCACCGACAAAATACAATCTTTTCTCTGCCGGCTCGGCAAGACTCTCGAGCCCGAGCATTGGCGGAATCTGCTCGATGGGGCGCAGGAAGCTTCGGAACGAAAAACTCCAGAACTTGATCATCTCGCTCGCAGCGACGGCGAGGACATTATCGGCCAATGGCTCGAAGGCCGTGGCGTCGCGACCGCGTGGGACCTCGCGCCTACTTTTGTCGGAGCGGGGTTGGATCTGGGCTGGCTGGAGAAATTAATCGAGAAGATTCCCCGGGAAAGTCATGTTGATGCACTGGGCTGGCTGGAGGCGCGCTTGAATTTGAAATCATTGGTTAGCCAAATCGAACAGAGTACCGGGCGCATTGCGGAACTCGTCAAAGCAGTCAAATCTTATTCTTACATGGACCAGTCCCCGATGCAGGAGGTGGACATCCACGAAGGACTGGAGAGCACTCTAACCATGCTGGGTCACAAATTGAAAAACATGACGCTGGTTCGGGATTTCGATCGCACGGTGCCGCATATCATGGCCTATGGGAGTGAACTCAACCAGGTTTGGACCAATCTTATTGATAATGCAATCGCGGCTGTCAATGGCGCGGGTAAGATCTGTATCGGCACTTCAAGAGAAGACAATCAGGTTGTTGTCGAAATTGTGGATAATGGTCCTGGCATTCCTCTGGATGTGCAGTCGCGCATGTTCGAACCTTTTTTCACTACAAAATCCGTGGGTACCGGCACCGGTTTGGGCCTGTTGATCAGCAATCGTATCGTGGGGGACCGTCATGGAGGTGAAATCGAATTTGAATCCCGACCTGGCGAAACGCGTTTCAAGGTCCGGCTTCCCATCAACCGGCAGCAATGAACGAAACAAGTCAATTCCTGATGCGACATGGGTTGCCCCTGGTGTTTGTGGCGGTCTTTATCGAGCAAATGGGATTGCCCATCCCAGCTCTTCCCTTGTTAATGACCGTGGGCGCTCTTGCTGCCAGCGGTAAATTCAGTTTGCTTCTGGGAATCCTCGTTACGGTGATCGCCTGCATGATCGCTGATGGTTTTTGGTTTTACCTGGGCCGGTATCGAGGCAATAAAGTTTTGGCGTTTCTTTGCCGCATTTCGCTCGAACCGGACTCGTGCGTCCGCCGCACTCAGAACATTTTTATCCGATATGGTTTGCGCGGAGTAGTCGTATCAAAATTTGTTCCGGCCATGAGCACGATAGTGCCACCGCTGGCCGGCATGTCAGGAATAAGCGCAGGTCGGTTTTTACTCGTGGACGGATTCGGTTCGGCGCTTTACGGAACTGTTTTCCTTTCACTCGGTTACCTCTTTAGCAACCAAATAGAACAAATCGGTGCCGCGATTGCAGATATGGGAGGCAGCGCGCTGAGTCTATTGGCTGTTCTGGTCGGCCTGTACGTAGCCTATAAATACTGGCAGCGGCGACGCTTGTTGCGTGAGCTGCGCATGGCGCGTATTACCGTGGCGGAACTGCGCAGCAAACAGGAAGCGGGCGAAGAGATGGTGATTTTGGACCTGCGGTCAAAGGCGGCATTGGCGGAAGATCCCGTGCTGATTCCTGACGCGATTCATTTGAGCATCGATGATATCGAAAAGCGTCGTGAAGAGTTTCCCCGCGATCGGGAAATCATTGTCTATTGTTCCTGCCCGAATGAAATCACCGCCGCCCGAGTTGCGCTGCTGCTTCAACGGCACGGCTTCACTCGCGTCCGGCCTTTGTTGGGAGGAATCGACGCCTGGCGGGAAAAGAATTACCCGATGGCAGCCTCAATTTCGCAAATTGGCAAAACACAAGCTTGACGCTCTGCCTGCCTGGTTTTCTCCAAAACATCGAAAAAAGTCGCAGCACGCTGACAATCCGAACCTTCGGAATCAGTGTGATCCGTGGTTAAGATTCCTCCTCTTGCCCTTCGCAAATGGACACTCTCGCTCAGCAATAAAAAGCAAACATTTGCCAATTTACACAAAGCCACTAATCGAGCCATGCCCGAGATTCATTATCGAATCTGAACATCAAACAAAGTATATGTTTTGGGCTGCTTCCATCCTGGGCGATTTCAACGACTGCTCTGATTATCTCTCGTCTAGCCCAAACCCATGCCGAAGTGCCGGCATGTTTATAGAAAATAATGTTTATGAAAAATAGCATCCATTATCCAACAATGGCGCGCAGATTGAATCGCCGCGACTTTATTCGCACTGGAGCGCAAGCTACGGCGGTAGTTACGGCAGCAAGCGCCTTTCCTTTCGTGTCAAGCGGACGAGTGCTCGGCGCCAATGACCGCATCGGAATTGGGTTCATCGGGGTAGGCGGGCGGGGAAATACTCATTTGGCTATTGTGCAGCGGCTCATCAAGGCCGGCGAACAGGTTCAGGTAGTAGCGATTAACGATGCTTTTCGCTACCGGTTGGAAGAAGCGGCCAAACCTACCGGCGCGAAGACTTACGGAAAGCATCACGAATTACTCGCGGATCATGACGTCGATGTTGTCTGCATCGCCACTCCGGACCGGCTGCACGTGCCGCAGGCCATGGACGCGATTCGCGCTGGTAAAGATGTCTATTGCGAGAAGCCGATGGGCCATTGGAGCCAATTCGATCTTTGCCGGCAATTCGCCGAAGAAACCGTTAGGCTAAAAAGGATCGTGCAGGTGGGCAATCAGGGCAATTCCAGCCCCGCTTGGGGCAAGGTGCGCGACCTGGTGCAGAAAGGCACCATCGGCCATCTGCAACACATCCAAGCCGGATATTACCGCCGCGGTGATTGGGGCGAGAGGATGCCGATTCCGGATCCCGACGCAAAACCCGGTCCCGACTTGGACTGGGATGCCTTCCTTGGCGACGCGCCCAGGGTTCCGTTCACCGTGCAGCGCTTCTTCAGTTGGCGCAAATATCTGGATTACGCTGGCGGTCCTTGCACGGACTTATTCCCGCATGTGTTCACTCCGTTCGTCAGCGCTTTGGGGTTAAACTATCCTTCGCTGGCAGTAGCCTCGGGAGGCATCTTCAAATACAAGACATACGATCGCGAGGTGCCGGACACCTTCAATATGTGCGTCGATTATCCGGAAAATGTGTCTGCCGTGCTGGTCTGCACGCTGGCTAATGATTATGTAACCGAACCGGCTATTCGTGGCGATGAAGGAACATTGACACTCCAAAATGCCGGCGGCTGGGAGGGCGGCTTTGACAGCATCACCGTGATTCCAGCCAAGGGCAAATCGGAGGTCGTTCCAGGTTTGAAGACGGAGGCTACCTCGCTGCATTGGAAAAACTTTCTGCAATGCGTTCGCACGCGGGAAAAGCCGGTAAGCGATGTCGAATTCGCGTTGAAAGTGCAGGCGGCGCTTAACATGTCCATGCTGGCCCTGTTAAATAAAAAGGTCACTCAATTCGATGCCGCCCAGAAACAAATTCTGGTTTAGCTCTATGCAAAAGTACTTTGCTATTCTGCTTTGCGTTGCTGCTTCTGTCCGAGGCTCTGAAATACCGGATTCGCTTAGCGTCGAAGCAACACAAGAAAACACCGCGTGGACCGTTTTTTACAAAGGCCAAAAGTTAATGGTCTATTCTTTCCGACCACAGAAATTCAAACCGTACGTGCAGGAACTGTGCACGCTGAGGGGCGACAACATCCTCCGCGACGCGCCGCGCGACCATTTGCATCACCACGGCCTGATGTATGCCATCAAAGTGAACGGCATAAACTTCTGGGAGGAAGTCTCCGGCAACGGCGTTCAAAAAGTGCTCCAAAGTGGAAAACCGCTTCTCGACTCCATAAACGTTAAGGACAACGAATTGCCTCGGGCAACGCTCTCGCAAGTGATCCATTGGGTCGCGCCACAGGATGCCTTTCTGGCGGACTCGACCGTAGCGGCTTTGCTGATCGAACGCCGCACCTTAACCCTCACGCTCGCTCCCTCGGAGCAGGAGGTTGCCTTGGAGTGGAAATCGGAGTTCGAAGTCGGCAGCAAGACCAACACGGTCACCTTGACCGGTGCCACTTATCACGGACTTGGCCTGCGGTTCCGGCAGGAGTTTGATCGGCTCGCTGCGCATTCACTGCGTGGAGTCCAGCCCGATCTCGCGAATAACCGGCAGGACGTTTCGGTTGCACCCTGGGCATCCGTGTCATTTGACGCTCCGGGCCATCCCGCCAGTATTGCTGTCGCGGGCCATCCTGCCAACCCTTGCGGCGTCCCCACTTTCTTCAGCATGTTGACGCCGTTTTCTTATCTTTCCGCCACGCAAGCGCTTGATAAGAAGCCCCTGGTCTACCACACGGGGGAAAGGTTCGAGCTACGCTACCTAATTCTACTTTACCCAATGCTTGCCTCTAGCGACCTCATCGAAAAGCGCGTCGAGACTTGGAAGAAGCAAAACCCATGGAAGGAATCCCGCTATGTTCCAACCAGATGATCGATCGAACTGCGTCATCACTCGCCGCGATTTCGTGCGTCGTGCGGCTGGGACCGCCATTGCCGCCGCTGCGTTCCCCGCCTTTATTCCTGCATCGGCTCTCGGCAAAAATGGCGCCACCTCCCCCGCGAATCGTCTGACTGTCGGCGTGATTGGCTGCGGTCCGCAAGGATTGGGCGATATGGGCAATTTCCTGAAGGAAAAGGATTGCCAAGTCGTGGCCGTGTGCGACGTGAAGAATGACCAGCTTGAACGAGCCCGCAACACCGTCAATAGCCACTACCAAAATCAGGACTGCTGCACTTGTCATGAATTCGGAGAACTGGTCACGCGCTCGGATATTGATGCTTGTCTCATCGCCACGCCCGATCACTGGCATGTCCTTACAGCGTTGGCCGCGGTGAATTCTGGCAAGGATATATATCTCGAGAAACCACTGGCTGTCAGTCTCGAGGAGGACCAGGCTTTGCGCGCGGCAGTTCACCGAAAGAAGCGCGTGTTTCAATTTGGCACCCAACAACGGTCGGAGCGGATGTTCCGATTCGCCTGCGAATTGGCGCGCAGCGGTGCCATCGGCAATCTTCAGCACATAAACGTATGGGCTCCAGGCAGCACACCCGGCGGATCCAGGGAAGTGGTTCCTGTTCCATCCGGATGGGATTATCAATTGTGGCTCGGGCCGGCTCCCGCCACGCCCTATACCCAGGACCGTTGCTCAGCGGAGGGGGACAAAAAAACCTGGTGGTTTACTTCGGATTACGCCTTGGGTTTCATTTCTGGTTGGGGCATCCATCCGATGGACATCGCGCTCTGGGGTGGTGGCCCACTCATGGAGGGGACTGTCACCGTCAAAGGTCGCGGAAATTTCCGCACGGCCGAAGGAATCTGCGATACTGCCACTATCTGGGAAGTGGACTATCAATTCGCAAGCGGGCTGACACTTAAATTTGTCGGAGTGCCTAACGGTGGCAATCGTGATTCTGCCACGGGCGAGCCTTTCCTTCACGGCGAGCAATGGAAAAACCGCTACCGTCGAATCACCAGCCACGGCACTGCTTTTGAAGGCACCGATGGCTGGGCGCACGTGGACCGCACCGGCATCAATCTTGAGCCGGAAAAACTTATCGATCTGAACCCCGACGGCTGCAAGGTCCAACTGGTGCGCAGCCCTGGTCACGTCCGCAATTTCCTGGATTGCATTAAGAGTCGCGGAGAAACGGTTTGCCCGATAGATGTTGCTGTGAAGGCCGACACGTTGTGTCACATCGGCGACATTGCAATTCGGCTCGGTCGCAAGCTGACTTTCGATTTCAAGAAGGAACGGTTCATCAATGACTCCGGCGCGAACCAGCGGCTCAACGCGCGTCCCATGCGCAAACCCTGGCATTTGTATCAATTTTTCATTCTGGCCGCCGTTTTGCTGATGATGCTCACCGCAGCGCGGGCGAGCAGCGCGACTGCTGTTGAGAGCAGAGGAGATTTGCGAGTGCTTGTTTTCTCCAGGACTCTTGGCTATCGCCACACTTCGATCACCAACGGCACCGCGGCCATTCGCGACCTGGGTGCAAAGCACGGGTTTAAGGTGGACGCCACAGAAGATTCAAGCTCCTTGACGCGTACAAATCTTGCGCGTTTCCAGGCAGTCGTGTTTCTGAGCGTGACAGGTGACGTGTTGAACTCCGATCAGGAAACAGCGTTCAAGGATTACGTGATCAACGGTGGTGGATTCGTCGCTATTCACGGGGCCATCTTCGGTCCGCTGGCCTGTGAGGATCAATGGCACTGGTATGGCGAAATGTTCTGTTGTGCTTTCACGAATCACTCCGCCGTCGTGCCGGGAACGGTATTGATAGAAGACGCCGCTCATCCCTCCACCGCCGGACTTCCCTCTCGCTGGCTGCGCACCGAGGAATGGTACAACTATACCGGCACCCCGCGCGGTTGCGCCCATGTTCTGGCCGTAGTGGATGAATCAAGTTATCGAGGCGGCCTCGTGGGACAGGACCATCCGATCATCTGGTGTCGCCGCATGGGCAATGGGCGAATGTGGTATACCGCGATGGGTCATACGGAAAGCAGCTTTTCCGAGCCACTGTTCCTTCAACACTTGCTTGGCGGCATTCAGGTCGCGGCAGGCTGGAAGCCTGCTGATTTCACACCCAATCCGCGACCCTAGACAACATTCAACTGACATAATCAAACATGGCCAAAATTCACATCGGTATAAATCTCGAATTCATCCGGCACGTCGACAAACCGTTTGAATGGGGTGTCAAGAAAGCCGCCGCGCTCGGCTATGAGTACGTCGAACCAATGGTTCATTGGGGCCGCGAACTGCTCAGCGAGGCGGGCTACTTCCATAGCGTTTCGATGCTCGACGATCCGCTTCGGGTAAAGCGAGCCTGCAAACAGGCGGGGGTGAAACTTTCAGGGCTTTCCAGTCACACGCCTCTTTGCAAACCAGAGATCAGCGTGGAGTACCTCAAACAAGCGGTGCGTTTCGCCGCCGAATGTGGCGCGCCGGTGCTCAATACCGATGAAGGCCCCAAGCCGAAATGGACCACTGAAGAGGAGGACCATGTTCTGATGCGTTACACCCTGATGGAAGCATCCAAGGTCGCCGAGCCGCGTCGCATCCTGATCGGGCTCGAGCCCCACCAGCAGTACAGCCAACACCCGTCCGGTTTGGACCGTATTTACAAGCTGGTGAAAAGCCCGGCTATAGGCATCAACTTCGACACTGGCAACAGCTATCTGTGCGGCCATGATCCCTATCGGTGGCTGGAAAAGGTTGTAGGCCGGCTCGTCCACTTGCACGCCAAGGACATCTCGGTACAACAATCCTCCTCCGACCGTGGCAAAGTCACCGGCACTCCGGTTGGCTGCGCGTGCGGTGACGGCGTGATCGATTGGGCCCGTGTCATCCGGATCTGTCGCAAAGCGAAGCGCGATATTGTCATGTCCGTCGAATGCGGCACCGTCGAGCAAGCCGAGCGTTCTATCCGCTATCTAAAGCGGCTGCTTTAGGTATCAGACCCGCTTTGGTCTTGAGACTGCACAAGGGGCATGCCTCGTGGCCACGCTTAAGAAACGCTCGTTTGTCCCGGCATGGCGACGGGATACCGCCCGCTGGCATCGGGCTCGACCGGCGGCTTGGAATCCAAGGTGTAATGCTCAAGTCCTGGCGCCAACTCATGATTGGATGCGAGGGCTTCGTCCCAAGTGATCATCTTACCAGACTCAACCGCCATGCGCCCCATGATGCCCACAAGGCATGCGTAGGCAGAGCGTTTGACTTCATTATAGGGCTTGTCCTTGCGAATCGCATCAAAGAGCAAATCGTGCTCAACCTGGTAGTGGTGGCAAGGCAACCCACGGTACTGCCAAATCAGGTTTTGCGAGGTCTGCTGGTGGCCTTTGAAAAGGCGGGGATTCGTAATCCCCTCACCGAGAATGGCGCTGCCTTTCGCGCCGTGGATCAGGTCGCCGAAAAAGTTCCAGCATCCGGTTATGTGTCGGCCTTGCGCGAGCAGGCGGGTGCCGTCTGGAAACGTATATTCTGCCTCATAGTGATCGAATAGTTGATCCGCTTCGTGACGCACCTGCCGTCCGCCCATGCCTTGGGCCGACACCGGCCAGGCATTTTTGACCCAGCAGCAGATATCGAGGTTGTGAATTAGCCAGTCGACGATGAAACTGCCGTTGAGCCAGGTGAAACAACTGTAGTTGGCGATCTGATACGCCAATTCCCTAGTCCCAGGTGTTCGCGCGCCGAGGCCGACCGGGCCGTGCATGCGGTAGGCCCAGGCAGTGATGACATCGCCGATGACACCTTCGTGAATTCGCGCAACGGCCTCTTCCAGCGGTTTGTAATGGCGGCTCATCAATCCGGTAGCGACCTTGAGATTTTTCTGCTCCGCCAGTTCCCCTGTCCGTAGCACTCGACGAATGCCTGGCGCATCCACCGCAAAGGATTTCTCCATGAAAACATTTACTCCCTTTTCCACGGCGTACTCAAAGTGAATTGGCCGAAACGCCGGCGGCGTCGTTAGCAAAACTACGTCACCCTTGTCCAGCGTGTCGATGGCCTTTCGGAACGCATCGAAGCCCACGAAACGACGCTCGGGCGGCGCATCGACTTGGTTGGGGAACTGCTCGGACAAGGACTTGTGACTCGAGTCCAAACGGTGATCGAAAACATCCGCCAACGCCCAGAGTTTGGTCGGCCCAGCCGTGGACAATGCATTCGCCGCGGCGCCGGAGCCGCGTCCGCCGCAACCTACGAGGGCGATTTTGATAGTGTTGTCCTCGGCGGCATAATTCGGTCGGGCTATAGCGCCAACGAGAGCGGTGCCGGCGACAGCTTTACCCGAGTACTTGAGGAATTCCCGCCGTGTAGGGAGTTGTGGGTTAGTATGTGTTTTCATTTTTCCTTTTTTGTGATCACTTTGCCCTATCCAACAATGATGGCGGAGAATACGAGCAGGAACAGGCCGAGCGCCAGGAGCACCCAGGTGAAGCCGCTGGCGCCTCTCCCCTCTTGAAATAAATCCCCCGAGAGCCAACTGAAAATAATGCTGTTCCCATGTGCAACTGGAAAACCACTTTCTGTTTTTTTCATAACCATGGTTTCAATCGCGTGGCAATATCCACGGCTTGCGCATCGGTCGAGACAGCATCGCGTTAGCTTCAGAGTCGTTCTCGAAGCGTTCAGCCTTGGCATCCCATTTGAGCTTGCGGTTCAAGCGTAACGCGATGTTCCCGAGATGGCATACGGTCGATACCCGATGACCGATATCCACCGGGAAATAAGGATCCTTCCTGCTTTTGACGCATTTGAGAAAGTCATCGTGTTCGCCTTCAGGGTTTGTATAGAGATGGATTTCGTTCGGACCGATTTCCGAGTGAAGGATTTCATCGGAGCTGGCTTCGACTTTACCGCGCCAGCCCTGATTGCCGACCCATCCGCCGTCGCCGATGAACCTGATGCTCGGGTTCCCTGGTGTGCATGTCATGGTGACGCCATTAGCGTAGCGATAGGTGATGTTGTAGTCCTTCACGGTATTGAATAGACCCCCTTCCCAGTGCGTGCCGGTTCCTTCGACTTCGATCGGGCCGCTACGTTCGGTGTCATTGGCCCATTGCGCTGTATCGAACAGGTGAGTTCCCCAATCACTGATGATCCCGCCGGAATAGTCCCAAATCCAACGGAAGTTGAAGTGGGCGCGGTCTTTGGTGTACGGCGCATACGGGGCAGGCCCGAGCCACATCTCCCAATCCAGATCCGGTGGAACGGGTTGAGGCGTCGGATCGCCGGGCATGGTAGGTTGCCGGGGAAGGATTACCTCGATTCGCTGCAGTTTTCCGATGCGCCCGTTGCGCACCAACTCCGCCAGACGGTGGTACATTGGCAGGGAGCGGTCTTCCGTGCTGGTTTGAAATACTCGCTTGTACTTCCGTATGCTCTGGACGAGAACCTTGCCTTCGTCAATCGTCAACGTTGGTTTCTCGCATTGTAAGTCTTTACCCGCCCTTGCAGCCAGCACACTAATCAACGTGTGCCAATGGTCCGGGGTCGAGATCATCACGGCATCAATGTCCTTGCGGGCCAGCACTTCTCGGAAATCCTTAGTCATCGCGCAGTCCTCGTTATCGTACTGCGCGTCCACCATCGCTTTGGCTTTGCGCATCCGATAGCCATCCACATCGCAGACGACGAGCACTTTGGCGTCGCTCAACTCCAGATATCGGCGCAAGTTCCAGCCCGTGCCATGGTCACCCGTACCGATAAAACCAACCGTGATCTTCTTGCTTGGCGCATCCGCTCCCCGAACCGATGCCGGAACCAAACAAGGCAAGGCCATGGCTCCGGCTGCTGTTGCCCTAAGAAATCTCCGTCTGGAAATCTGTTTCATTGACGCACTTTAAGCGGCGCTTCGTGCCAGCAGAGTCATTCAGCCTGAATTTCAATATCTTTGAACCAAACGTCACACTCCAGATTGGCGTGAACCTGCAGCGCGAGCTGGCCTTCACTCCGCCCCTGGTCATTTGTGACTTCCGCCGACTTTATTCCATTCACGGTGACAATGAGGTGGCCACCGTGCGCGCTGACCGTCATTTCGTTCCAGTCATTGGGTTTGAACCATTTCTTGACATCCTCCGGCTTGGGCTTCACCACCCAGGCGCGGCCGTTGGTTTCGTAAAGACCGCCCACATCGTTGTTAGCGTCAATTTCCGCCTGAAAACCCGACACCCCGCTGGCGCCTTTTTCAACGATCCGAAAATAAAAACCGCTATTACCCTTGAGCGCTTTGAATTTCAAGCGTGCGGTGAAATCCTTGTAACTTTTGTCTGTCACCAGATGGCCAAACTCCTTATCCGTTTGCGGATGCGTCGCATGAATCACGCCTTCGGTAATTTCCCATTTCCCTTTTCCGATGGTGTGCCAACCCGACAACGTTTTTCCGTCCCAAAGCGGCCGCCATTGCGCTGCGTTACTCAGGAGGCATCCACAGAGAATCGAACTCAAACCAACGATTATTCTTTTCATAGCTACTCTTATCTTCGTTATCAATCCGCGCGCCATTGCGGGATTCTATTAGGTCATTTTTGAACGGCCGGGCGCAGGCACCGCGTAACTGCCATCCGGACCCGGTTTCGTCGGCGACTCCATACCGTCGTGGCAATCTTCCGGTTTAGGTGGATAAAAAAACTCGGATTGGTTGATCTCCTCCCACGTCATTTCCTTGCCGGTGTAGCATGAGAGCTGACCCATGACTGTAATCATCGTGCTGCGGGCCATATAATTGCCGCTGTTAATCGGGTTGCTTGAGCGGATGGCCGTAAAAAGCTTATCGTGCTCGATTTGGTAGGGATCGCATTCGCCTTGCCATCTCCAATTGGCGGCCCCCCAAATCCGGCACGCTTTGATGGAAGCCCTACCCTTGGTGCCAAATACAAGGCTCGAATCCTCGTCGTAACAACCGGTCGTAGTCCGGCACAGAGCATAGACGCGCACACCGTTTTCAAACTCATAGACAATCGAGTGATGGTCGAAGACGTCGCCGTAAACTGGCTCGATCATCGTGGAGCGCCCGCCCAGGCCATGGCATTTGATGGGGGCCTTGTTGCCCAGAACCCAACTCGCCCGGTCCAGGTTGTGCACGAGGGACTGTGGCACGTCATCGCCTGACAACCAGCGAAAGTGATACTGCGTGCTGCACTGCCATTCCAGTTCGGAAAGGCCCGCTTTGCGCTCAGTCACGCCGTAAGGCGCGCGCAGGAAATTCTCCTCGATGGTCACCACGTCGCCAATGGCTCCGTCTTGAATGCGTTTGATGGTCTCCGCATAGCCGGGGTGATGACGGCTGTGCAGGCCTGACATAAGGCAGAGTTTCTTCTCCTTTGCCAGATCGCACGCCTGCTGCATCAATTTCACTCCGCGCGGATCAATGCCGTGGGGTTTCTCGACGAACACATGTTTGCCCGCTCGGATGGCTGCCATCGCGTGGAAGGGATGAAACTTAGCCGCGTTGGCAATCAGCACCACGTCGGACGTTTCTATCACATGCTTATAACCATCGAACCCTGTAAAACAATGGGCGTCGTCCACGTTCACCTGGGCACTCTTTTGCTGTCTGAGGATCTCCCGCTTGGCTTTGATGCGGTCCATGAAGATGTCGCACATTGCGGTTAGCCGCGCGCCGGGGTCGGCCGCCAAAGCCTGGCTGGCAGCGCCGGCATTACGGCCGCCGCAGCCGATCATGCCTACTCTAATAATATCACTGCTGCCGGCGTGGGCAGCGCGTTCGACGCTGAGGCCTAGCGCGATTCCTGAAGCGGCCATGGTCGAGGTATGGATAAAGTCACGGCGACTGACCGATTTTGATTCCTGAATTGGATTTTGAGTGTTCATTCCAAGCATAACCAACTAGTCCGGGACGGTTTGTTTTGCTTTTGGCGAAGATAGAGTTTGTCTCGTATTTAACGCTCGCCGGAAATTGGCAAATCCTTAGTAAATTTTGCGCGACGACGATAATCTTCGCGCCGAGGAGCGGCGTGGCGGTTCGCTCGACGACTTTTCGGTTGGCGGACCGTAGCATGCGATTGGCTCATTGGCTTGATCGCCGCGCCGCGCGTAGGGCGATCTGCAAGCCTATGACCGCGCCGGCAACCCCAGCAATTGTGCCAACGAGCCCAGCGATTCTGCCTTGCCATTCAGCCCAGTCAGCCAACCGGAAGCCAAATACGCACATCGCAACCAGCAGGACTCCCAACGACGCGGCAACTGAAGCGCCAGACGCATATGCAGTCGCCTTGAGGACTGCGGACGTGTTAATCATCATCCTTGTGATTCGTCTATTACACAGGCGCTGTCTCTCCCTTCCTTGGCATTTTTGCCACCCGCATTGACCTCACCTCCTTCCAAAGAAGTTGGAGCCGGGGTGGTCCATGACAGTGTTGCCATGACCTGGGTGAAGAATTACCGGCGATTGCCTCAAAATATTGCTCTCCGCTCCCAATAGGCTGCCAATGATCTCCGCAGGTTGGGCAAGAAATGTTGGGTTTTCGCCAAGCCGTGCAAAGCGGGATGGGACTCGCCTTCGCATATTATTTTTCGTTGAACACCTATTCCAATCGCAATTTCCACGGGCGTGCGGAGAGAGGAACGTCCGGGGTTGGGGCGCAACGACTGTGGCAACCCGTTCTGGCTGCGTTGCTGTTGTCCCTTTTTCGTGCCGAGACCGAGGCCCACACACTGCCCATCAGTTACTTGTATGTTGTGCCTGACGCCGATTACGTCCACTTGGAACTGACACTGAACCCGTTTGAGTTGAGCTTTTTTTCCGAGCTGGACCAGAACAAAGACGGGCAACTTGAACCGACAGAGCTGGAAGCGCAAAATGATGAACTCACTCAGCGGCTTGTCGGGGCCATTAAACTAAAGGTGAATGGGAAACTGATTCCCGCCGAGGTGTCGGGCCTAACGCCGGATGTGGACAGCCACCATCTGACGTTGCGAGCGCATTATCGGGTGGATGCCAGGCGTGCAGCGCTGACGCTTGAATCGACTCTGCCCCGTCTCACGAGCGGCTCACACCTGACCCAGGTAACTTACTTAAGAGCCGGGCATCGCCAATTGGCTCAACTGGACATGCAGTCGCCTAAGACAACATTCGAGGGGGAGAGGGCTGAACGGGCCATCATGGCAGCAGGTTCGGTTCGACATCGGATTTCAGCTTTTGGTCCGTTCCTCCTGCTGCTGGCGATCCCAGGCATGATCATTTTCGCGTTTGCTGTGCGGATGATTCACAAACAACTGCGGGTAGGGCGAATCTGTCCTCAGCGTGTCGGCCCCTGAAATGGTCGTTGCATAGGCGGCTGTGGACAGAAGCGCGGCCGTAATTCATTTGCAGCTTAATATGAAAACAACCAATCAATCCTGCGAGTTCTGTCGTGTTCTGCTCGTGTTGTCTTGCTTAGTTATTGCTCCTGCCGCTAAAGCGACGAACGCCACAGGTGCAGCGACGAATGTCCTTTGGTCCATCGGCGTGCCGGATGGCAGTTCGATTGAGTTTGCTCCGGGCAGTCGCAACCAACTGACCTTCACTGTCGGTCAAAGTGTTCTGAGCCGTAGCTTTGCGGGGAATCAGGATAGCTCGGTTGGGTTCGATGGCACACTGGCGGAGAAGCCTTATACGATTCTTTTTGATCTGAACGAACTGCCGCAAGGCAATTACGAACTGGGTCTGGATTTGATCTACCGCTCCGGCGGGCCGCGCCAGCTCAAAGTCAACGTCAACGACCGCCGCGGCATTTTCCCCGTCCGTCCTGCGGCCAAGAAAAGTGCAGATGGTGAAGAAGGCAATGCCATGTTGCTGGCCAAACAGCATTTGATCGTGCCGATTGAAGCTTCCTGGCTCAAGGCCACGAACAATCAAGTTACACTCGTCCCGCTGGGCATCGGCGGATTGAGTTACGATGCGGTGACTTTCCAACAAACCTCCGGCAATGGCCATTCAGGTGAACGACTCCGTGTCGAACCAACGATCTTCTTTCGAAAAGAAGGTGGCGCGCTCAAAGAGGTCTGCCAGATCATTGCTCCCTTCCAGAAACGTTTTGAAAAGGGGGCAGCGACCATTCAGTTCGAGAATAAGTCGTTTAGCAAGACTTTCACAAACGGTTATGACTTTGGACTGCTGAACGAAAGCATCGACATTCCTGTTACTGCCTGCTCTGGCCAGGTGACGGTCGAGTTGAGCTTAGACGGCCAGACTGAAAAGGTGACCCATAACTTCACGCCCGCGAAACAGTGGAAAGTCTTCATCTGCCCAAAAGTCCATAATGATGTTGGTTACACCGATCTGCAGCCGCATGTTAACGAGTTGGATAATCGAAACACGGACACCGTTCTCGAAGTGCTTGGCAAGTATCCGTTCTACAAATTCAACTTCGAGACCTCCTGGTTGGTCGATAACTACCTGGACTGCCGCACGCCCGCCTCGCGCCAGCAATTCTTTGATTACGCAAAAAAGGGTCGCGCCGCTATCAATGCGCTTTACCTCAACCTGATGACCGGCGTTTGCTCGGGCGAAGAGTTGTATCGTGCCATGTACTTCACGCAACGTCTGCATCGCGAGCGCGGAAGCAATTTCGACTTCGCCTGCATTACCGATGCTCCCTCCCACAGTTGGTTTTTGCCGACACTATTTTCGGATGTGGGCGTCAAAGCCTTTTCAAATGGCAGTAATCAGACGCGCGCACCGATTCTGCACTACAGCGATTTAAACGAAGATTCCCCCTTTTACTGGGAAGGCATGAACGGCGAGAAGATTTTCATGTGGTATGCGCGCAGCTATGTTCAGCTGAAGCGGCTTACCGGGCCAGGCTGGGGCGGACCCGTTTCCAGTTTTGAATATCTCCAGACCAGCGTGCCGCAATTCCTCGTTCGCTATCTGCGGGACGAGTACACGCCGGATGCAGTGATGATTTATGGCGCCTATGTCGATAATGCAGCCATTCCTCCGACTGCCGACGCGCCCGTCATCGAGAAATGGAACCAGGAATACGAGTATCCAAAACTCATCGTCGCCTCAGATGCCGATTATTTTAGTTACATCGAGAAGCATTTCGCGAATCGCCTGCCGGTGCATCGGGGCGATTGCGGTGCTTATTGGGAAGACGGCGTTGCTTCCAGCGCACAGGCCACAACGCTGAATCGGCAGACGCAACAAATCCTCCCCGCCGCGGAAACGGCTGCGGCACTCGCGACCATTTTCGAGCCGCGCAATCGCTATCCCCTCGAGGATTTCCGCAATACGTGGAAGAACGTGATGTTTTACGACGAACACACCTGGGGTGCCCATAATAGCATCGGTCAGCCCGATCGTCAGTTCGTCACGCGCCAATGGGAAATCAAAGAAAACTACGCGGTGCGCGCCAATCTCGACGCGCGGAATCTGCTGGCCCGCGGCAACAACCGTCTTTGTCAACAAATCGCCGTCGATGGCAGTAGCATCATCGCTTTCAACTGGCAGAACTGGCCGCGCACCGAACCGCTGGAGGTGGAAATCGATCAGGGCCAACAGTTGGTTGATCTCACGGACAACCAGCCCGTGTCGATGGATATCATGCTGGAAAAGGATGGTTATCGCAAAATCCGCTTCCTGGCGGAGAACGTGCCCGCGATGGGCTATCGCAGTTATGCCATTCGTGGATTAAAATCCGCCTCATCCGGGAATAATGAGAAACTTTCCAGTGAAACCATCGAAAACCAATTCTATCAGCTCACGGTGGATCCGCAAACCGGAGGCCTCAAGAGCCTGTTTGACAAGACCGGGAATCACGAACTGGTGGACAGCAAGGCGCCCTACAAGCTCAATCAATATGTGTATGTCAGCGGTGGCGAGGGTTCACTCATTATCAATCATAATTTCGGCTCGGCGCCGGCGAAGCTGAACATCGATGTGCCAGGCAAAGCTGAAATTGTCGAAAACGTAAAGACCCCGCTGGGGCAGAGAATCACCCTGGTCACCAAGGCCAAAAATACCTCGAACATTCGCAGTGAGTATCAGCTTTACGACAAGATCAAGCGCGTCGATATCGTCAACACCGTTGAGAAGGTTGAGACGCGGGCGAAAGAAGCGGTTTATTTTGCCTTTCCGTTTGTCGCGGAAAAACCAGCTGTGGAATACCAGATTCAAAACGGCTGGTGCCGGCCCAACGAAGACCAGTTGCCCGGAGCGTGCCGTGAATGGTTCACGCCACAAAACCTCGTGCACGTGAGTGACGGTGCTTTTTCGATCGGCTGGTCAACACCGGATGCTCCTTTGGTCACATTAACTGACATCAATCGCGGCAAGTGGCTGGAGCACCTGCCGATTACGAATGGTCACATCTATTCTTACGTGATGAACAATTACTGGTTTACGAACTACCGGGCGCAGCAGGGCGGCACGTTCAGGTTCCGTTACTCGATTTTTAGTGGGAAGGATTTGAGTCGCGAGCAGCTTGCCCGCTTTGATGCAGACACACGTGCGCCGGTCCTGGCATATCCGTTCGCCTCCACATTTTCGGCGAACATTTCCCAGGCCGATCGGCCGATGCCCGCGGCTGCTGGCTCGTTCCTGGGTCTCGATGCGCCGAACTTGCAGATGGTCGTGTTCAAAGAAGCAGAGGATGGCGACGGTTACATCCTGCGCTTCCGAGAAACCGCTGGTAGGAAGGGCGAAGCTGAACTCAAGCTACCCACGTTGCACGTAACCTCAGCCCACCTCTGCAACGGCGTCGAGGTAAACCAGCGCAAGCTTCTGTCCAAAGCGAAATCGGTGATCGTTCCTTACAAGCCGAACCAGTTCATCACTATCCGGCTTACGGCCGAAAGTGACATTCAGAAAATCGCCAAGAGATGACTGGAATCCGCTCTCTATTCCTTATTGGCACGTTTGTGCTGCTGGCACCGCAGGCTGTAACCTGTGCCGCGGAGTTTCACGTTGCCATCTCTGGCAACGATGCAAATCACGGAACCAAATCGGCGCCGCTACGCACGGTCCAAAGGGCTGCGGACCTGGCGCAGCCAGGCGATGTCATCACCGTGCATGAGGGTACCTATCGCGAGCGCATTAATCCGCCGCGCGGAGGCACCTCCGACAAGAAGCGGATCACGTACCGCGTGGCGCAGGGCGAGAAAGTCGAAATTAAAGGTTCGGAGGTCATCAGGAACTGGGTAAAGGTCCAGGACGATGTCTGGAAAGTCACCTTGCCCAATTCTTTTTTCGGCGGTTTCAACCCGTACCGCGACCTCATTCACGGCGACTGGTTTGAGCCGAAAGGCCGGCTTCATCACACTGGAGCCGTTTATCTCAACGGCGAATGGCTGATCGAGGCGGCCACGCTCGACCAAGTGCTGGCGCCTGCCGGCATGCGCTCGCCATGGTTGGCCTCGGTTCGCGAACAATATCTTGCTCCGTTGTGGTTTGGCCAGGTCGATGCGTCGAGTACCACGCTCTGGGCGCAGTTCAAGGGAGTCAACCCCAACGAGCAAACCGTAGAGGTTAATGTGCGCCAAACCGTCTTCTATCCCGACAAACCTGGCCGAAACTATATCACCGTGCGCGGCTTCACGATGCGGGATGCCGCGACTCCCTGGGCACCCCCGACGGCGGAGCAGATCGGTTTGATTGGCACGCACTGGAGCAAAGGTTGGATTATCGAGAACAATATTGTCAGCCACTCGATTTGTTCGGGAATCGCGCTCGGCAAATATGGTGACCCGTGGGATAACACGTCAGCCAATAGTGCCGAGGGCTACGTTAAGACCATTGAACGCGCCCTCCAGAACGGCTGGAACAAGGAAACCGTCGGTCATCACGTTATTCGCAACAACACCATCTCGCACTGCGAACAAGCGGGCATCGTCGGCAGTTTAGGCGCCGCGTTCAGCACCGTTACCGGCAACACCATTCATGATATTCATGTCCGTCGGAACTTCACCGGCGCGGAAATGGCTGGAATCAAGTTTCATGCAGCCATCGACTCTGTCATCCGCAGCAACCACATCTACCGGACGTGCCTTGGACTCTGGTTGGATTGGATGGCGCAAGGAACACGCGTCTCGGGGAACCTATTCCTGGACAACGACAGGGATTTGTTCGTCGAGGTGAACCACGGGCCGTTCGTGGTGGACAACAACTTGTTCCTCTCCGCGGCCAGCTTGCTGGACGTGTCCGAGGGCGGAGCTTACGCGCATAATCTCTTTTGCGGTAAAATCATCAGTGCTCCCGAGCCTAACCGCCAGACGCCGTATCACCTGGCGCACACCACTGCAGTTGCCGGTATTACTAACGTCAAGGGCGGCGACAGTCGATTTTACAACAACATATTTGTAGGTCGAGGTGAGGTAAAAGATGCGGCCGGATCCGAGTTGTCGATGTATGATGGCCGGGAGTACCCGCTGCAGACTGGCGGCAACGTCTTCTGCAATCGAGCCTCGCCTTACTCCAAAAAAGTCAGCCCCATCGCATTTCCGACAGTGGATGCACGCGTTAAAGTTATTGAAGATGAGAACGAAGTTACGCTCCAGATCAACCCTGGCCCTGAGTTGAAGCAGGCAACGACCAGGCTGGTCACCACCGCGCTGCTTGGCAAAACACTAATTGCCGGTCTCCCCTATGAAAACGCCGACGGTTCACCGTTGAAGATCAACACCGATTATTTCGGGAAAAGGCGTAACGAAACGAGTCCAACGCCTGGGCCATTCGAAGATCCCAGGACCGGCCGGCTCATGCTCAAACGGTGATGTCCTGGGCTTCCTGTAAAACCGAGCAGTGCGGACTCAAAATGCCGGACGGGAGGAGCCAGACTTGGTATGTTCAACGCGAGTTGGCCATTCGCCACGCTTTCGGTTTGCAGCGACGCCCGCGCATGCCGAATACTAGAGAAGCCGGATCGGGCCAGGCTCTTACGTCTCCGGGCCGAATGTCCCCACACGCCTCCCAGTTTGAAAGCAGTTCCTTGAATAAAGGCTGTACAAGCCAAAAAATAAGACAGCCAACTTCGAACTTGTAATATCCGGACTGGCCAATTTAACTTGAGCTAAGTCGAGGTTGATTATGGGCAGCTTCGAAGAAATGGAGGGGGCGGTCAGGGTCTTTAAGCCAAGTCCGCCTCCTGGTGTGAGATGAATAAAAGGATGAGGCCGCGTTAGTCGTCATGCCCTATGCCTACACCGCGACAGTTTGCCATTCTCAGTGCTCTCGCCGTGCTGCTCTCTTCGTGTCGGCATCCGAGCGGTGCGAAGCTGGAAGGCACATGGCTGCTCGACGGCGTTAGTCCAGACGGCGTTTCCTTTCACAGCGTCATCAAGGTTTCTCCCGATGGCAGGGCATTCTTGTCAGACGAGCGGCTATACGAACTCCGCCCTTGCCTTTACCGTCACTACGGAAGGGACATTGCAGATCGAGGATGGATATTTGATAGAGACGATCACAAAGCACAGCGGACATCATGTTTCACTCCCAAGGACTGACCGTGCGAGAATTGTTACCTTTGACAAGCGAAAGATAGTCGTGCGCGACGACATAAACTCTGTGGAAGCGGTCTGGAGAAAGGAACAAAAATGACGACTAACAAAAATAAACCTCACCTTTGCCCAACTAAACTAACCGCGATGCAAGTTTGCGGCACGTGAAAAATAGAAGTTTGGGGTCCATTATTTTTCATACCGTTTTTACATACGAAGACCTGTGTAACTGTTGAATTTCTCCCCCGTCTTATCCGTGTTCTCCGGTTTTATCCGTGGTAAAAATCTGCTGCCTGGTTCCTGTTTGGTTGGCGGCCCCGTTTGGTTGTGGCTTTGCCGCGCTGTGCCTCTGTTGTTTAATTGTGTAATTTGGACCTCGGCGGCTGTTGAATTCGATCTTCGGTTTTGTCAAATTGTGTAGAAGCAGCAACCGGTTGTTGACGAAAAACTTTGGGCCCACCCGGCAGCGAAGCGCTTTACGCTTCAAACTTTTGGCGTTGCCGAGAGAAGGTCTCGGAGCGAACATCCAAAAAACCAAGAACGAAAGCACTGACATATGACCAGACGAAATTTCTTGAAGAAAAGCGGGGCCGGAGTGGTTGCTTTGGTTGCCGTGAAAACAAGCCTCTTCGCTGTCGAGGAACAAAAGCCTTTGCGCGTCGGGCTGATTGGCTGTGGCTGGTACGGAAAGACCGATCTATTTCATCTGATCCAGGTTGCGCCCGTGGAAGTCGTCGGCCTCTGCGATGTGGACAGTAAGATGGTGGAAACGGCGGCGGAGTTGGTCGCCATGCGTCAACCATCCAAAAAGAAGCCGCCGGTGTTTGGCGATTACCGCAAATTGTTGGCGGAACAGCAGCCGGAAATCGTGCTCATCGGCACCCCCGATCATTGGCATTGCCTGCCGATGATCGATGCCTGCAAATCGGGAGCTGATGTTTACGTCCAAAAACCGATCAGCTATGATGTGGTCGAAGGTCAGGCGATGGTCGCCGCTGCGCGAAAATATAAGCGCACCGTCCAGGTGGGATTGGAACGGCGCAGCACCCCTCATATTCTCGAAGCGCGCGATCGCTACATCAAGAGCGGCAAACTGGGGAAAATCGCGTCTGTGGACATCCACAGTTATTACGGCAGCGGAAAAAGCTTCCCCGCACCGACTGCGCCCCCTTCAACCCTCGATTGGGAGACGTATGTCGGCCCGGCGGCCTGGCGTGATTATAACTCGGGCATCCATCCACGCCGCTGGCGTGATGCGCGCGAATTCAGCAACGGCCAGACGGGTGACCTTTGCGTCCACCTGTTCGATGTGACGCGAATGTTCCTCGATCTCGGTTGGCCCAAGAGCGTTTCTTCGACCGGCGGCATTTTGATGCGGGATCGAGAATCGAGTGTGAATGTCCACGATACCCAGACGGCGCTTTTCGATTATGGCGATGTTCAGGTCGTCTGGACCCAGCGCAACTGGGGCCAAAATCCGGAACCCGATTACCCCTGGGGGGTTACCTATTATGGGGAAAAAGGCACCTTGAAGCTAAGCGTCTGGTCCTACGATTACATTCCAAAAGATGGCGGCTCGGTCGAGAAGGTCAAAGCTGTGGAAGAGCGCGAAAAATATCCGGAAGACGTCCAGCATAAAGAAACGGAGCTATTTGCCGCCCCGGCAAACCGGCGGCAGCTCTCGAACTTTGTCCAGGCCCGCAAAAATGGCGAACGTCCGGTAGCGGACATTGAAGAAGGCCACATCTCAACCGCTTGCTGCGTTTTGGCAAACCTTTCTATGGAGTTAGGCCGCAGTCTGCGCTGGGATGCCAAGTCGGGCAAAGTTATGGAAGACGACGAAGCCAATCGCCGGCTGGCACGCTCCTATCGCGCGCCATGGAAACACCCGACTCCGGAGAGTGTTTAGCCGCCGGTGGCAAGTCCGGCAGGATCGGCGCTGCATCACAATGGTGGGATGCCGTCTAAGCGTTCACTTTGCGAAGATTTTCACCCTCTGCCTGGCGACCAACGTACAAGCCAGCTCAGCTTGGAGTTTGTCCAGCGTTGCAAAATAATGCGCCTTGCTTTCTAGAAATGCGGCGACATGCACAAAATCCCACGTCCCCGCGGAGAACTGCTTTGCCTTTTCTACGCTCAGGTCATCTCCCGCCCCGAGCAGATCCGCAAGGCTCTGCCGTCCGAGGGCCAGCCGCCGGGTCTTCTCGGATGCGCGATACGCATTCCAGGCAGTGCGCGCGTATCGCGTATTTAGCTTGCGAAGATTGTGACGAACCTCGGCGCGCAAGATGGGATTCCAAACAAAATCTGTCACGCATTCTCTCGCCCAGTCTGTTACCTCCACAGCGAACTGATCAGCGGGGTGAAACCAGGCAATGAGGAAAGAACTATCAGCGTAGCAAATCATCGGCGACGGCGACGGCGTTCTTGTATAACTGGGTTGGGCTCCTTCGATTTGCACCGCTTTTGCGCTTCCCAGACCGGTCCCATTATCGCATCCCAGCTCTTGGTTTGGTTCTTTGTTGCCGGTTCAAGCCTGCCAATCACTTTACCGTTGCGCGTGACTTGGAAAGATTGCCCGCGCTCGACCTCGTCCAGCACCGCGCTGGTTTCATGGTGCAACTGTTTCGTTGTGATCGTGCTCATCTCGCACTCAAGGTGACACGATGTAAGGTGTCACCGCAAGTCCCGATTTTTGCAACTATCCGTTTCTGAATGGTGTTTGGATTTGCTGCTGAATATCCGGGAGGAAGTATTACAGCTCCTGTGGCCACGATGTCTGGACCATGGATAGGCTAAGAGGAGGAGGCTGAAACCTGACCTTACCGTAGAATGGTAGTTACCGGCCCTGGTTCCGCGCCTCACCCGGCGTCTTTTTCATGAACGTTCGATGGAGCCATAGCCCCCCTTGCGAATCGCGAGTCTCGAACAGAATAGTCGTTGGCGTAATCAAGGTTCTGGTCGCGTTTGACTTCGAAACCGAACCTTTCTCCAGAGCGCCGGATAAGGCCGTCTGGCAGAACGATTCGATCTGGGAGGCGGACAGCTCTGGAAATTTGCGATCGGTATCGTGTTCGGCTACCGCTTCCGTAACCGCAGAATCAAGGAGTTTCGGCCAAAGCGCGCGGAACAATTTCTTATTATTATAAACCTCCGCTGTGTTGAGCTCGCCATTGATAGCGTAGGCAAAGCCGATGACCTCGCTCTTATCTTTCAGCAGCGGTTCGAGTTCCTCCAAATATTCTTTCTTAATCTCATTGAATTCCTTGTTTTCGAGCGTCAACTGCAGACTGCTGGCAGAAACTGCATCGCGCGTCTCGACCTTCTTTTTGGAAAGACGCGAAACGTTGCCGTTTAACTTGGATTGCTGCTCGGCCACACTCGACCACACATCCGACTGATCCTGGCCGTAGCGCGCCGCAAGCTTGAGCTTACGCGAAGGCAGGATTTTGTTGTTTTCCGCGAAGACAGTTGCATCTTCCCGCCCACGCTTGGTCCAGCGCCCGTTTTCGACACAAAAGGTGGGCAACGGAACTGAGCCTGATTGCGTCTCGAGAATTTGATCGTCGCGAATGGTGCGATCCTGTCGGCCGCCTTTGACGATATCACCGGCGTTCAGAAATACAGTTGCTTCTTTTGAACGATTCTGGATTCGCAACTCCGAAACGTTGCCTGTCTCCTTCACCACAACCATCCCATTCGTCATCGCCTCGGACAAAGTAATATAGTTTCGGCCCTCGAGTTGTGATTCGCCTTCTATTAAGAAGATTTGAAGGTTCCGATGAATGAATGGACCGCTGACCGTCGCAATCGCCCCCTGTGTCGTCAAAGCAAAAAATCCAATCAAAGCAGTACTTGAGATTTTGCAGCACATCGTTTTCATATCGATTAGGATGCCCCCGGACGGAATTGCGATTGTCAGAATCACGCAAAAGAGATGTAAAAAAGATGTGAGAATTCCCGCCGAAAAGCTGTGTATCCAACCTTCTGGCTCGATGTATCATGTCCTCAACCGAAGAGATCGGCACGAGGACATTCTCAAGTACGGCCAGGATCCAAAAAGTTCTTGGACTGGGAGTGATTAAAAGCGGGTGAGCTATAATTCGGTCTGATTTTGACTGATAGCGACGACTTGCGGCTTGGACTGCGGTGGCACGACACCGCTTTAGCTCCACGCTTCGTATCACAGATCCATCAACGGAAGTCCTTTTTTCTACGGTGAAGCCAAAGAGGTGTCGTGCCACCGCAGTCGAAGGCGGAAGTCCTCTCTACCAGCACGCTGTTTAACCCACTCTTAAATCACACCTTCTTGAACTGGTTAGTAAAAGCGCATTGACAATCCTATCGGATTGGATATCGTCGGCCCCATTCGCCTATGGACTGATTTTCGTTTCCGACCCCCTCGACACTCGACACTATGAAATCCTTAGTTATTTGGCGGAGTGGTCTCATTATCCTGGTGATAACATTGAGAGCAGCAACAGCCGCCGATTTCGGTTTCGAGCAAAAGCCGGACCGTTTGGTCATCACACATGGCGGTGAACCAGTCGCTCATTATGTCTGGAAAGATGAGCATGTGTTGCGACCGTTCTTCGCTCATGTGTGCGCGCCGGGAGGAATCCAGCTTACGCGCAATTTTCCGCCTATTGCCGGCACTGACCCCACCGATCATGACGCGCTTCACCCCGGCCTTTGGCTCGCTTTCGGCGACCTCAATGGCCACGATTTCTGGCGCAACAAAGCTGTGGTTAAACATGAACGTTTCCTCGAAACGCCCAGGGTCAATAACGGCAAACTGACCTTCGCCACGGAGAACGCCTTTGAAACGACGAAAGGGGAAGTTCTCTGCAAACAAATCTCACGATTCTCTTTAGCCGCTCGGCCCGCCGGTTACCTGCTGATTTGGGAAGCCTCGTTCACTTCGCCGGACGCGGACTTTGCTTTCGGTGACCAGGAAGAAATGGGACTTGGAATCCGGGTAACAACTCCAATCACCGAAAAGAACGGAGGCACGATTCGCAACAGCGAAGGTGGAACCAGTGCGAAAGCCACCTGGGGCAAGCCAGCCAATTGGTGTGATTATTCAGGAACACTCAAGCAACGGAACGTAGGCATTGCCATTTTTTCGTCGCCCGAAAACTTCCGGCCATGCTGGTGGCACAATCGAGACTACGGATTGTTCGTTGCCAACCTTTCGGCCGCAAAGCCCTCACCGGCGGCGAAACCAGCCGCGTCGCTGTTAAAAAAGGAGACACACTCCGCCTTCGGTTTGGAGTGCTAATGCATTCATCGGCAACGAACCAGCCGAGTGATCTTGCCGCCGCTTACCAGGATTTTCTCGCCCGATCAGCTAATTAAACAGACGACTCCACACTCCCGCTCCACTCTACATTTGTACTCTCGGGTATCGACGAGGCTCACCCAAATTTGCGGGACAGGCGAGCAAGGTCGTATGCGCCGCGTTGCTGGGAGTTCATCTTTTCGAAGTCTGGAGTTCCGTCTTCGCGTTTAGGCCATTGAACGTTGGCACCGTTTGCGGATCGACCTTGCGGAGTCGAATTTTGATTTTCGCCTGAGGAGCCGTCTCGGGAGGTTTGCTGGCCCGATGGATTCATAGTGACCGTTGTTCGCCTGGATGAATTGCCTTCGTAACTCATCGACTGATCCGTGAGTTCAAGGTCCTTTTCGAGGGATAACTTCGGGGGAATCTTTTTACCTTGGAGGATACCATGATAGGCGCGAACGGCTTCTTCCGGAGTGATTTTGCCATCGGTAATCAATCGGAGCATTTCGACAAACGCGAGCTGATGTTCGGCGTTGTTGATTTTTCGGCCGAACAGGGCAACCCGCGCCCCATATTTTTGCGCGTCGTGGATTAGCTTGAACGCATCATAAGTTGTCCCCGCACCGCCTCCGAGAATGCCGACCACCAGGTTGGAATCATATTGCGCAAGCTCTTCCATCGCCCTCGGGCCGTGATAAACGATCTTCAGAAAAAGTGGCCGGCCGGATTCCGGGACTCCCGCCAGGCTGCGAATGATATTGTCGTTGATGAATTCACCAAGCTTATCGGCCGGGATTCCGCTGCTGACGTTTGGATCAAATACTTCGAGGAAATAGCGAAAATTCTTTCGTTCGGCTTCTTCGCGAAATTCCTTGAAGGCAAGCAGAGTGTCTCGATCCTGATTCAGATCATTCACAAAAGTGACCGAGTAAAGACCAAGATTGGCACCGGAAAAATCTTCGGTCGAACGGTCGCATTCGATTTGGCCACACTGAATTTGATCGATGGTGGCGGAACGAAAGGTCTGCGCCGGTTCGCGCGTGTAACAACCGTGGCGAACAGCCCAGACATCAGTCGTATCATTCGCCCGTGCGGCCGGTGTCACATGCGACGAACGAAACAAGCCCTCTTTGATGGAAAGCTGCTCGTTGACGTACGCGGACATCAGCATGATATCGACCATGCCCTGTTGAACCACTTCACGAATGATGTCCAGGAACTCGGGCAGATTCCGATAGCCAAATTCTGAGCGGGTCCAGATCTCCGGAGAGAATTTTCCAGGACGCTCGCCCCGCGCGGAGAGATACGAGCGCGGGCCCGGCGCCCTTACTCCAAATGCCATGTCCGCATCTTTGGCATCCGCTAGAATAAAGGCGCGCGAAGCGGGATTGCTTTTGACTTCAGCGAGCTTTGAATCAAGTGACTTGGCCATGAATCAAACTTTTACCTTGGAGAACGTATCCTGCAGAGCCCGCGCTGATTGCTGCAGAGCAGCCTGTTCCTTTGGCCAAACTTTGATTTCCACGTGCTTCTCGACACCGCGCTGGCCCACCACTGAAGGAACGCTCAAACAAACATCGCGAATTCCATAGGCTCCCTGAACGAGAGAAGAGACGGGCAGGAGCGATTGTTTGTTGAGCAAAACCGCGTGAACTACCTCCCGAATGGCTACGCCAACGGCCCAACCCGCGCCACCTTTGCGTTTGATCACTTCGGCTCCACTGCCTTTGGTTCGTTCGAAAATTGCATTCTGAAAGCCTGGGTTGCACTCTGGGATTCCGGCCAGTGGCAAACCGTTGACCGTGGCGCTCGACCACACCGGCAGCATCGAATCTCCGTGCTCGCCTAGAATGAGCGCTTTAACCTGAGTCGGCGCCAGCTTCAGTTCAGCCGCAATAAAAGAGCTGAACCGGGATGTATCGAGCATCGTGCCCAGCCCGTAAACCTGTTGCCATGGAAGACCGAGCCGCTGCACCGCGAGCTGTGTAAGAATGTCCACGGGATTCGACACGACAAATACCTGAGCGTCCTTCCGAAGTCCTGCTGCTTTGATGGTGTCGAGAATCTGAACGAACAATGAGACGTTTCGATTGATCAGATCGAGCCGGGACTCATCGGGTTTTCGGCGAAGACCTGCTGTGATTACGAAAATGTCGGTATCAGCTACGCGAGAATAATCACCTGCATAGATTCTTTGATCCCCCGCCAAAGCGCTGCCATGAAGCAAGTCGAGGGCTTCTCCTTCGGCCAGGTCTTTGTTGGCATCGAGGATTTGGATTTCCGCGACCAGGCCCCCGCATTGCAAGGCAAAGGCCGCACAGGAGCCCACCCTTCCACCGCCCCCGATAATGGTAACCTTCATACTGATTTTACCGCTGACATGATTTGGTCTGTAATTTGTTGCACGAGAGACTCGGCATCCGCGTCCGGCGCGGTTACGGCGCGCTCTCCGGCTGATTCTGCGTTTGAAACTGCACAAGTCACCCCTGGCCGCCATTCGTTATTGTCGCAAAGTTCGCATTCTTTCAACCCGAACCGGGGATCAGGAATGCCCAAACTTTGTTTAATCTTTAACAAATCCTGAAGCTGAGCTGCCGTCATTGTGTTCACAGGTCGGCCAAGCTGCGTCGCGACCAGAACAGTCCGGCAATAGGCTTCGAGGATCTCCATTTTAAAATAGGCGTCCTCCACATTATTGTGGCTCCATGCCACCACACCATGATTAGCCATGAGAATGGTGTTGTGCTTGTCCACTAGATCCGCGACCAGTTTGCCCATCTCCGGCGTTCCGGGCGTTCGATAAGGGGCTATGGCGACTGAGGAGAAAACCTCATACTCGGGGATCATACAGGTGGGCGGCGCAACACCCGCAACAGCAAAGCCGGTGCTGTAAGGGGGGTGGCAATGAACGGTTGCCACTGCCCGCGGTTGACGCTGCATAATCTGCAAATGCATCAAGATTTCACTGGTCCGTTTTTTTACACCGGCGAGTTGATTGCCCTCGAGATCCACCAGGCACATGTCCTCCGGTTTCATGAAACCTTTCGAAACCAAGGTGGGGGTGCAAAGCGCAATGTCGGAGCCAACCCGGATCGCAAGATTGCCTCCGTTTCCATCTACATAAGCGCGCTGCCATAAGCGGCGGCCTACGTCACAGAGCTGTAACTTCAATTCGTGAATTGCGGGTGAGTTGAAGAATGCTTCGATCTCCGCTTTCGGGCTTTTAGATGTGACCGGATTCGCAGGTGTCGCAGGCTGATTTTGGATCTTGTCCGTCCTGCTGCCATTTGATTTTTCAAAGTCGCGCAGGAAGTCTCTCGCGGAAGGCGTCACCACGGCATCCGACGGCAAAGCCAAGAGGTCTTTGCCTGCACGAAGCATTTCTTCCAAGTCTTTAACGCTGATAACCTGTTTCAAGGGTTGTATGGATTGTAAAAGATTTCGTCTATCAAAGCTGCATTGACTGCGTCGATAGGCGTGGGTTGATCAAAAGGTGAGGCCGCTTCACGGCCTTCAATAAAACCAATGGTTTGGCCAACGCCACCACCTAAATCGTCATAAACGACAGGGCTCGGTTCCTTGCTCAGGCCTGTGGGAACATCAGTCCCGCGTTGAAAATGCTCCCGAGTAAATGGAGACACGATCAGCCATCGCGCACCTTCCAGTGCCGCAACAGTGCGGTTCAAAGTGACACGGCCTATGACAGTGCCAAGTCTCATGAAAGTGAAAAGGCGTCGTCCACGATTCCGACGATCATCCATCGAACCGGACTTTTATCATTACCGACCAATTGGCGTGCCGCAGAACCATCCGAAGAAATGACGACGCGCTGATGCATTCCTGCGCCATGTGCGTCGATAGCCACTTGCGGCGTGCCTTCCGCCGTGCCCGATTGATTGATCGGCTGGCAGATCACCAGGCGCCAGCCATCCAGGCTCGGATGTTTCCGAGTGGCGACGACGTTTCCTTCGACGCGCGCTAGGAGCATAGGAGGGCGAAAAATGACCAATACATGACTCAATAAATACGGAGGTTATCCACCATCACGCAGCGGCGGACGCGGCAAAAGGTTTTGGGGTTGGTCACACCTTCGCCCGTTGGCGTGGCTATGGAATAGCTGAGATAACCTTCTCCACCCAGTCCCAAACCCGCCATGGAAGGACCGTTTTTGATAAATAGTGTCGTATCCAATGCACGCGCCATTGCGGTCATATGTTCCACATCATGCGAATGGATGATCGAGGTATGCTTGTAATTGTGTTCTGCGACCTGTGAAGCTTCGATTCCTTCCTCGACGCTTTTGACGCGGACCACGGGAATGAAAGGCATCATCTGCTCTTCTTTGACAAAAAGATGATCCTGGTCGGTTTCGGCGAAGAGCAACGGAGTTGTTTCTGGAAGGTTCACCCCGGCAGCTTTGGCGAGCACGAACGGATCTTTCCCGATCAAGGCTCTATTGACAACGGGTTCAGGACAGCCTGCGCCATGGCCTTCCTTAAATGAAAATGCTTCGCTCGTGAGGCGGGTGAGTTGCGCTTCATTCAGCCTTACAGCGCCACCCTGTTCCATCTCGGCCATGAGTTTGTCGGCAATTGAATCGAGCGCAAAAACTTCCTTTTCCCCGATGCAAAGCAAATTATTATCATACGCAGCCCCTTGAATAATTGATTTGGCGGCGCGCTTCATGCAAGCGGTGTCATCGACCAGAACAGGCGGGTTTCCTGGACCGGCGCAAATGGCGCGTTTGCCGGTCTGCATCGCCGCTTTCACCACCGCAGGCCCACCGGTCACGCAAAGCAAGCGAACCGACTCATGATTGCAAATAGCTTTAAAAGAATCGAGGGTGGGTTGTTCGATGATCGTGATCAGATTTTCAATCCCAAGTTCGCGCTCGATCGCCTGGTTGTAAGCTTTAACGGCCACCGCAGCACATTTCGCCGCGGACGGATGCGCATTGAAAACGACGCCGTTACCGGCAGCTACGATGTTGACAATGTTGCCGCTAAGGGTAGGAATCGAGTGCGTGGAAGGAGTGATCGCAGCTACGACGCCAAACGGAGTGTATTCCTCAAGCATGATCCCGTGATCACCGCTTCGTCCATCGGGATGCAACCATTCTGTCCCAGGAACAAGCTTGATTATTTTTAGCTTTTCTATCTTGTGATCCAGACGGCCAATCTTAGTTTCCTCCAGCTCCAATTTGCCCCATTCCACCGCGTTCGCCTCCGCCATCGTTTTGATGATCTCGACGATGCGGGCTCGGGCCGCCATCCCTTTCTTTTTTAATTGAAGAAAGCCCGAGTGCGCGGCTGCGCACGCTTCGTTCGCATCCTGAAATACTCCAAAGGTGCCGCGGCCACTTGTCGTCACGTTGCTGACATGGCCATTGCCGCAACCGCAGGATTTTTCTGCCGGGGTTGGCGCATTCTGAGGCGCCTGAGTAAGCCGTCCAAGAACTTCAGCGACAATGTCGCGAATTAGAGTGTCGTTTACGGTGCTCATGTTGAAAGTCCGAAGGCCTAAATCCGAAACCCGAATGACAGGGGATGGCTAATTCTTTTTTGTTCGGATTTCGGCATTCGGAATTCGGATTTCATTAAGTTTTACTGTTTCGCGTTATAAATTTCTTTTCCAAATACATCCACGGTATCGACGATGCCAATGACGACCGCATCTACGGGCGCTTCTTTCAAATTAGGCGCCAAACGGGCGGAACTGCCCTGACAAAACAGGACCAGTTCTCCAATTCCAGCGCCCAGACCGTCCACGGCTACAATGGTGTTTGTGCCCGCCCGGAACTTCGTTGGGTCCTTTTCATCCACAAGTTGCGGGCGTAACAACAGCAACTTGCGCCCATTCATGGATGCATCTTTCTTGGTGGCGACCACCGAACCTTCAACTCGGGCGAGGAACATGTTCGTTAATTCAAGTGATGTGAAATAGCCAGGTGACTGAGCGATGATTAATGCTCCACCCGGATAACTCCGGCGTCATCAGCATCGACTCAGACCAATTCTACTTTGCCGCCGCGGGCTTTTTCGGCAGCACGACTTCCGTATCGCTATGGGGACGCGCGATGACATGAACGCTGGCTAGATCCCCTTTGATCGCTTTGATGGCTTGAGCGGCGGCATCGGTTGCGGCTTTGACCGCGGCCACGTCGCCAACAACGACAGCGGTGACCAGGGCATTGCCAACTTGTGTCATAGGACCGATTAATTCGACATTAGCGGCTTTGAGCATTGCATCGGTGCCTTCGACAAGGGCGACCAGACCGCGTGTTTCAATCATTCCAATTGCTTGATGGGGCATATTTTTTATTCAGTTATCTTGTTTCAAACGTGAGTGGGAATTTTTGTCCCCTCGTCCGTATTCTTTTGTAGTCGGGCAGGGGATTCGGAAGGAAGTTTTGCTGCGCTATTGGACTTTGCCAGCAGTCGCTTTACCTCGCGCGCAACGACCAACTCTTCATTGGTGGGAATAACCAGCACTTTGACGCGAGAATTACTCGCGCTGATGACTGTTTCCTGAGCTTTGACCGCATTGTTTTTTTCCGGATCAAGCACGATCCCCAATTGATCGAGATTGGCACAGAGCGCGTTGCGGAGAGTAGCGCGGTTTTCGCCGGCGCCAGCAGTGAACACCAGGGCGTCGGCGCCGTTCATTTCCAGGAAAAATGCTCCGAGCCAATGCCGTGCCTGGTGCGTCAGCACGTCGAGAGCCAGTCGTGCCCGGGCGTTGCCACTCGTGGCCTGGGTCTCGATATCGCGAATATCATTGAAACCACCGGAGAGGGCTTTCAGACCCGACTCCTGGCACAAGATTTTTTCGGCTTCGGAAAGAGAAAGGTTCATTGTTCGCGCTAAGAATGGGAGCGCAAAGGAATCCAGATCGCCGACGCGGTTATTCTGCGGCAAACCGGATTGAGGGCTGAATCCCATACTGGTGCCAATCGCGACACCGTTGATTATCCCGGTAATGGAGGAACTGCCGCCCAAATGGCAGGAGAGCACCCTTAATTCTGGTTTGCGAACAACGCTCGTGCCACCGTCCACGTAAAGCTGACGCACGCGTTCAGCCACATCTTCCCGGTCAAGCATTTCGGCGGAACGTTCGGCAATAAATTTGTGGCTCGCGCCGTGAAATCCCCAACGCCGCACCCCTTGTTGATGCCAATCTTCGGGAACTGCGTAACGCGTCGCCGCATCGGGCATCCACTGATAAAATGCAGTCTCGAACAATCCGATTAACGGCACGGATGGCATGCGTTTAGCGAACAGGCGGATGCCGGTGATATAGGGTGGATTATGAGCCGGAGCGATTCCGTTGAAAGCTTCCATCGCTTTCAGCACACTCTCCTCCAGGCGGACACAGCCATTAACGCCACGCGCCATGATGGTTTTAAAGCCAACCGCCGCCAGGTCCCCTTCCTGCTGGATATGCCCTTCCTGCTTCAATTGCAGAAGACAATCTTCAATCGCTTTGCTGTAATCAGTGACCCGCTCGAAACCGCCTTTGTGCAATAACTTTTCCTCGGCGGATGCAAATCCAAACAGACGCCATTTCAATGACGTCGATCCTAGATTGGCAACGAGTATTTTCACCTGATAAATTCCCGAAACAGCTATTGCTGCTGGTTATTGCAGCCACCGACCGAGCACGCTCAAGCCCTCATGTGGACGTGGAATCACTTGAACGCTGATCACCTGTCCAACCTGTGCTGCAGCGGCAGCGCCTGCATCAGTGGCGGCTTTGACCGCAGCCACATCGCCACGAAAAAAACCTGTCACATAGCCGCTGCCAATTTTTTCCCATCCCACCAGGGTGACATTGGCCGCTTTCAGGGCGGCATCGCATGCCTCCAGCAAAGAGCAAAGGCCTTTGCACTCGATCATTCCAATTGCTTGTTGTGCCATAATAAAATCGTGTTGTTGTTAGTTAAAAATTAGTGAACAGGTCACTTCGTCGTTTGGTTGGTCTGCCCAATGAAAGACCGAAGCAGGTCTTCATGGGGCCGGGCCAATATATGAGAGCTGACCAGTTCGCCCACCTTTGCGGCAGCTTTCGAGCCGGCGTCCACTGCGGCTTTAACACTGCCGACATCGCCTTTGCAAATGACGGTAATTAATCCTCCGCCAATCGGGATAGTTTTAACGAGGGTTACGTTGGCGGCTTTCACCATAGCGTCACTGGCTTCGACGCTGCTGACGTAACCTTTGGTTTCGATCATTCCTAATGCATCACTCATATTTTTTTACAATTCTAGTCATTGGTTTCTGGTTGGTAATTCGGCTGGTAAAATGGTTTTCATTTGAACAGGCCGCACGGAGTCGCAGGCTGCAGATTGCAGGCGTTGCCTTCGTCGGTGTCGATGTGCACCTCCAATTTGAATGCTTTGTCGACCCGAACGAGCATCTTATCGAGGCTCAGTCCGCAAGGTCCTCCGATCTTCAAATTCATCTCTTCGCCTGCTTTCACTCCGTAAAATTCCGCATCGTCAGGTGACATATGCACGTGACGCAGTGCTCGTATCACACCCTGGTTCATTTCAAAAAAACCAGCCGGCCCCATTAACATACACCCCAGTGTGTCTTTGATATCGCCCGATATCCGTAATGGAAGATCAAAGCCCAGGGCGATCCCATCGGTGTAAGCAAGTTCCACCTGGTTGATGTTCCGGCAGGGACCCAGAATGCGAAGGTTCGAAATGACTCGGCTCCGCGGCCCAATCAATGTGACCGCTTCTTGCGCGGCGAACTGGCCATCCTGATAAAGCCATTTCTGTGGGGTAAGCTGATGACCTTTGCCGAATAAAATTTCCACGGCTTCCGGCGTCAGATGACAGTGCCTTGCACTGATATTCACAACCAATGGATTTGGGGCTGAAGCTGCACCCGGCAACGGCTTTCGTAACCGTTGATAAACGGCTTGTCGAACCAAATGCTCGACGACTGCTCGATGAGGCAATGTGCCGTTGCTAATCACTGGTAGATATTTGACATAAACTACAAAATAATGTCAACAATTTCTTGCAAAATATTTCAAAATCTTCCAGAATTGACTAAATGCAACCAGAAGAGCGTCAGCACAGAATTGCTGAATACGTCCAGAAGGTTGAGTTTGCATCTCTGGAAGAAATTGCTTCACAAGTAGATGCGTCTGTTTCAACAGTGCGCCGCGACCTGACTGCATTAGAAGGATCAGGAATACTGCGCAGAACACATGGAGGGGCACGCGTAACCAGTCCCAAAACCGATGAATTCGCTTTTTCCGCTCGAGATACCCACCAACTTGCAGAGAAAGAACTGATTGGAAAAGCATGCGCCGCTCTGATTGCGCCGAACCAAACAGTAATAATCGACGCGGGCACGACCGTCTACCACGTGGCACGCCATCTCGAGAGCAAATCGCCACAGGTCATTACAAATTCGTTACCCGTGGCAAACTTGTTCGCATCAGCTAATAAGATCGAAGTTGTCGTTTCGGGCGGGGTGATTTATCCAAGGCTTGGTGTTTTGGTCGGGCCGCTGGCGGTGGAAGCCTTTTCAAAGATTCACGCCGACGTGGCGATCATGAGCGCCGGTGGTATCACGTTGGAAGGGATCACAAACTCACATGGGCTTTTGATCGACATCCAGCGTGCGATGATTGAAGGCGCTCAAAAGGTAATTTTCTGTTTTGATCATACTAAGTTGGGCCGTAAATCAGTGCTCCCGCTATGCCAACTGGACTGTGTGGATGCAATTGTTACGGACAGTCGGGCGCCTTCCGATCTGGTACACTTGTTACAGGACCGCGGGCTGAACGTTGTGGTAGCTCCACCTTCTGAATCGGTCGAAAGAAAAATCGAATAGGGAAGACCTCTCGGACTTGCGCCCCAAATCCAGGAAGGTTTGAAATGGCATTCCTCTCTGCCAAAAACCTGTGTTCATCTAGTTCGTTTAAAGTTAAGCTCTGTTGTGTCTAGAAGCCTCAAAATTGGTTTTTTCCTCGGACTATTCGTTCTCCTCGGTTTAATCGTTTGGTTGGTGCTGCGTGTGCGAGGGTCTGAACCGATCGTTCAGGGCAAACCCCTTAGCCATTGGTTGGCTCAGTCTCAGCTCCCTAATCCTGATCCACAAGCCCGGGCGAAAGCAATCGAGATTATTGACGCGGTGGGTACGAACTCCATTCCAACACTGTTGAGGTTTTTGCGCAGTCATGATTCAAATTTGCAACGCACGCTCATTGGATTGTTAAAGCGGCAAGGGATAGTTCGAGTGCGTTTAATCTCGGATTACCAGCGTAATTATCAAGGAGCCCTGGGTTTTGCCAGGTTGGGGGCCACAGCTCACGATGCGGTTCCAGAGCTGATAAAAATTTACAAAGAAGATATCTCACCCACTTCTCGTTTCTGGGTAATAACCTCTCTAGGCTCGATTGGCCCACCGGCCAGTAATGCCATCCCTTTGCTCGCAAGTGGCTTGACTAACACAAATACAAGTTTGGGGGTGCGACTAAGCTGCGTTTCCAGCCTGCAAGCGATCCATGCGGCTCCGGAGCTTACCATTCCGGCATTGATCAATGCGTTGGGGGATCAACAGCCTCAAGTGAGATATTATGCTTTGATCGCACTTGGAACATTCGGAAGGGAGGCCAAGCCAGCAGCCCCAGCTCTAACAAATTTGCTCCACGACCCCGATCTTAATGTAAAGCAACGCGCCGCGGACCTTTTGAGCAGCATCCAAGAGAAGGATGGTTAATTAAGCAGGACCAATTGGCGATAAGTCTCATTGCGCTGCAGGGTTTTTAGTTTGGCGAGCCAAGTACTGCCGTTGCCCCTCCAGTTTTGCTTCTTTAAGTTCCGTCAGCATGTCAGTCGCGTGTGAACTTCGCTTCAAACGATTGTATGAAAGTGAGCCTAGCGCGTTTTCAAGTTCCCCTAAATCTATCCTCTAGCTATATGACGACCTGCGTCCTCGAGCCACATGGACACGTTTGTGACTCCGGATCAAACGATCTGCAGGTCTGGGTTCAGGCCCCGCTCGCGCAGCCAATCGGGGTTGAATATTTTCGACATATAGCGGATCCCTGAATCACAAAGCAGGGTGACAATGACTTGACCTGGACCGCCTTCCCTGGCTAACCGGAGTGCTCCTGCCACATTGATGCCGGAAGAGAGTCCGACAAAAATACCTTCTTCGCGCATGAGTTGATAAACAATACTCAAAGCTGCCTGATCAGTGATGCGGTAAGCGTCGTCGATTGAAATCTCCTTGAGGTTTTCGGTTACCCGGCATTGACCAATGCCTTCAGAGATGGAATCACCATCCTTGGTGGCCAAATCTCGGTTTTTGAACCAAGAATACATCGCCGCTCCATAAGGATCTGCGCAAACCGTTTTGATCTCCGCGTTCTGTTTCTTGAGATACATCGATGTGCCAGCCAGGGTTCCGCCAGTTCCTATCGAGGCCACGAAGCCTGTTACTTCACCCGCTGTCTGTTTCCAGATCTCCGGCCCGGTGCTTCGAAAATGGGCAAGCCGATTAGCGACATTGTCGAATTGGTTTGCCCAGAACCAACCGTTTTCTTCGGCCAGTCGCTGCGCATGTCGATTGTAATTACCTGGGTCGCTGTAAGGCTTTTCCGGTACAGTGATGACTTCGGCTCCCAGGGTTCGCAGCAGAGTGATCTTTTCCACAGATTGTGTCTCCGGGATCACAATTACAGTCCGATATCCCTTGGCGTGTCCTACAACGGCCAGCCCTATCCCTGTGTTTCCTGCCGTTCCCTCGATGATCGTTGCGCCAGGTTCCAGAAGGCCGCGCGTTTCGGCGTCCTCAATAATCCCCAGTGCCGCGCGGTCTTTGACCGAGCCACCAGGATTCATGAATTCTGCCTTGCCGAGAATTTCGCAACCGGTAATTTCCGATAGACGTCGCAGGCGCAGGAGAGGCGTCTTTCCGATGTGGCCTTCCACCCCAACATAATGAGGCTTATTCAGGATCATAAGATACTACGCCCGCTGCCCCAGTCCGTAAAATTGGCAGAATGTGCAACAGAATTCTGCCTGATAAAACCTAATGTAATAGATCGAGCCTTTGAGTCTTCCCCTTGAAGGCGAGACTTAAGTGACGGACTTAACGCTCATGGTCCTCTCAAGCTGACGTCTGCGCCTCTGGAGATTTAGGCTGAGCTGTGTAACGGAGGTAAGGCTTTATCTTGCGCACCCCTTGTGGAAAAAGCTGTGCCGCTGCTTCATCAGAGACTGCGGGCACCACGATACAATCCTGTCCATTTTTCCAGTCGGCTGGGGTGGCCAGCTTGTGTTTGGCCGTGAGTTGCAGCGAATCGATCACGCGGAGGATTTCGGCAAAATTACGGCCTGTGCTGGCTGGATAAGTGATAGTCAGCTTCACCTTCTTGTCGGGGCCGATGACAAATACGGAACGCACGGTTGCTTTATCGTCCACATTCGGATGAATCATATCGTAAGCCATGGCGACTTTCCGATCGGTATCGGCAATAATCGGAAAATTCATCGAGCAAGCCTGAGTTTCGTTAATGTCGCTGATCCATTTCTTGTGGGAATCAAGAGGATCGACGCTGACCGCGATCACCTTTACATTTCTTTTAGCGAACTCGCTTTTGATCTTGGCAACTGCCCCTAATTCGGTCGTGCAAACCGGGGTAAAGTCGGCCGGGTGAGAGAAGAGTGTGCCCCAGCTATCGCCGAGCCACTGGTGGAAATTCACTTCACCTTCGGTGGTTTGTGCCGTGAAGTCAGGCGCGATATCTCCTAGTCGGATAGCCATATAATTTACTCTTATTGTTTAACTCTTTTGTTTCAATAATATTTGTTCTTTAATTCTAAGCTAAGCAAGAAAGTAAAATCCAGATTCCTTTCTTCGTGTTTACAGAGGAGAAGCCTACCATGAATCCGTGGAGCTTCAAGAGCGGACTGATCTAGTTGGGTGGTTTCGGAGGATTTGTTCCTACGCCTTCCGCGGGATAAAGGTGTGGGTCGAGACCGGGACTTAAAACATCAGAGAAACCGCGGAGATTTCGCCAGCTATGACGCATTGACAGTTCAGTAGCGTTTTGCTACCTTGTGTTGCGATGGGTCAACCGGTGAAAATCTCCGATGCTTTAGTGCTGGATGCGCGGCTCTCAGGCGAAGTCGCGGAACGCTCGATCGCCGGGCAAATTGAATTCTGGGCGCGATTGGGGCGCGCTATTGAACCGCTTTTACGCGGTGACCGGGCCATGGCTCTCCGTCGGGCCGGCGACGCCAGGCCGCTCTCGGATTGTCTTCAGGACGTGAATTCTCCAGAAGGACATCGACGAGTAGCGGACCATCTCAAAAACCGTCCGTTTCCTCATTACGAGCAGGCTGATTCGGCGGGGCTGTTGATCAAGATCGATTCGAATGGCAAGCGAACTTTGGGCCGATTTGTTAACCGTCAGTTTCAGGCGGCTAAGAAGGCGACGCGGTGAAAGCCCGACGCCGCTCTGCGGAACTCGCCGCAGATTCCTGGCGCGGCTACTTGGATCGCCGCCCAATTGTTGTTGCCCTTGCCGGCCCCAATGGCGCAGGAAAGAGTACGTTTTACGAAGCTCATCTCAAAGCCAGCGGCTTGCGCTTTCTCAACGCCGATTTGGTCGCCAAAGAACTCGAAGTCGATGCCTACGAAGCCGCGCGCGTAGTCGCAGCGCTCAGAATTGAACTGGTCAAGCAAGGGGAAAGCTTCATTTTCGAAACTGTGTTTTCAGACCCTATAGGAGACAAGCTTGGCTTTCTGAAACAAACCGCCCAGGCAGGTTATGCCGTGGTGCTCTGCTTTATCGGCATTGCAAACGCCAGTATATCTGAACAACGCGTCGCCATGCGGGTTTCGCAAGGAGGACACGATGTACCGACCGAAAAATTGACGACCCGGTTCCCTCGAACGCTGGCGAATATTTCCAGGGCAATTTGTGAACTACCCTGTGTTTTGCTCTTCGATAACGATGATTTACGAACGCCATTTCGTCACGCTGCCCTCTTTTTGAATGGCAAGCGATTGCAACTGTACGAACCTACTCCTTCGTGGCTGCAGCCGCTTCTTTAGAGCGATTGTTCATCATCACTTCGTCGTTATCCTACTACTCGCAAAAATCTCTTGTTCATGCCAGCCACCGCCGAGGGCTTTGATGAGTCGGACGCTGGCGATCTGTCGCTGACCGGCAAGTTGTGCGTTGGCGCGTTCGGCTTGCAGCGCTTCGCGGTTCGCGTCGACGACTTCGAGGTAGCTGACCAGTCCCGAGCGATAGCGTTCCGAAGCCAGATCTGCGGCTCGTCGCGCGTTGTCCACGGCGCGTTGCTGAGCGGCGGCTTGATCATTCAAATGTCGGATGCCCGAAAGACTGTTTTCCACATCACCGAACGCTACGAGGATTCGCTGGCGATAACGCGCCGTGGCTTCTTCAAAGGCAGCCTGAGACCGTTTGTAATTTGCCCGATTTCGGCCACCCGCGAAAATCGGGAGTGACACGCTCGGGCCGATGGACCAGACCCGGCTATCCCATTTGAACAGGGTGTCGATTTGACCACTGAGGTAACCTCCGGAGCCTGTGAGGGTGAGCACGGGAAAAAAAGATGCTTTTGCAACGCCAATTTGCGCATTAGCGGATGCCAATTGTCGCTCCGCTTCCGCCACATCTGGCCTGCGCTCGAGCAGATCCGCGGGCAAGCCCGCGGGTATCTCCGGAGGCGCGGGATTCCAGTTCGTACCAGCGCCGTTTGCTGCCGCGAGCTTGAACGTGGTGGGACTTTCTCCGACCAGAATCGCGATGGCGTTTTCGAGTTCGTTCCGGCGTTGGGCCAGGGAAGCAGCTTCCGCTTCAGTAGTGGCCAGTTCGGTTTGCGCGCGCGCAATGTCGAGTTCGTTCCCGATACCACCTTCGAAACGGCTACGCACCAGGCGCACCTGTTCTTTTCGCAGGTCAACCGTCGCTGTTACCGTGGCGATCTCCGCGTCCAGAGCCCTTAGTGCAAAATAGTTCTGGGCCAGGTCCGCTCCGAGAGTCAGAAGAATGTTTTGGAAGGCGGCCAACGAGGATTGCGCATCGGCGCGAGCGCTTTCGAACCCGCGTCGCACACGTCCCCAGAGATCGACCTCGTAGCTCAAGTCGAGCGGGGTATGAAACGTGTTGGCGGTCAAAGGGCCAAAGCTTGGGCTTTGGTTGGGAGAGTAACGCTGGCGGGTGTAGCTGGGATCAAAATTCAGGCTTGGCAAGAGCTCGCTTCGGGCCACTCGGGCGGTCGCTCGAGCCTCTTCAACGCGAGCCATGGACGCGCGAATTTCCTGGTTGGCTTGCAAGGCCTGGCCTTCCAAATCGTTCAATGTGCCGTCACCAAAGACCTGCCACCAGGTCCCCTTGGGAACAGTATCGAGAGGCCGGCCTTCCTTCCAGGCGCCGAGCTCGGCGGCTTTGTAATCCTGCGGTATAACAGTCGCAGGCCGCTTGTAATCCGGGCCGACCTTCAACCATCCAGCTTGAGCAGAAGGAATCGCCATCAGTAAGGCAACCGCTGCAAGACCTGCCGCTGGTCCAGCGGAACGAAGGGCAGGAGACTTAGGTTCGACGGTCCGCTTTTTAAATCCCAGCTTCATTAAAACGACATAAAACACGGGGGTTAAAAACAATCCGAACAGCGTCACACCGATCATTCCAGCGAAGACCGCGACGCCCATGGCGTGCCGCATTTCGGCGCCGGCACCGTGCGATTTCACTAGCGGGAACACGCCGGCGACAAACGCGATCGAGGTCATGAGAATCGGACGCAAGCGAAGCCGGCAGGCCTCCATTGCAGCATCCACCGGGGACATCCCCTCGTCCTGTTTTACCTTGGCGAATTCGACAATTAAGATCGCGTTCTTGCAAGCCAGCCCAATCAGGACGATGAAACCGATTTGGGTGAAGATATTATTGTCGCCACCACTCACCCAAACGCCGGCAATGGCGAAAAGAAGGCACATGGGAACGATAAGAATGATCGCCAGTGGCAAGCGAAAACTTTCGTATAAAGCGGCGAGCACCAGGAACACCAATAGAATGCAAAGCGGATAGACGTAGATAGCAGTGTTGCCCGCCAGGATTTTTTGATACGTAAGATCGGTCCATTCGGAGGTCATTCCTTTGGGAAGGTTTTGCTCCATAATTTTCGACATCAATGCTTCAGCCTGCCCGGAACTGAATCCGGGCGCGGGAGCGCCATTGATTTCAGCAGCCGGGTAACCGTTGTAACGAATCGCACGATCTGGACCATACGTCTCCTTTACTTTGATCAGCGCTCCCAGAGGCACGGATTGACCTTGCGCATTGCGCGTTTTTAATCGGGTTATGTCTTCCGGCCGCGAACGGAACCTGCTATCGGCCTGGGCGATCACCTGGTAAGTACGGCCGAAACGGTTGAAATCATTCACATATAGGGAGCCGAGATAAATCTGCATAGTCTCAAAAAGATTTTGCAGAGGCACACCCTGGGTTTTGGCCTTGATGCGGTCGATTTCGGCATCAAGCTGAGGAACGTTCACCGTAAAGGTGGAGAACAAGCCGCCGAGCCCTGGAGTTTGATAACCTTTTCCGATGAGTCCCTGGGTCGTTTGATAAAGTGCATCGTAGCCGAGATCAGCTCGATCTTCGACATAGAGTTTGAAGCCCCCAATCTGACCTAATCCCATGACCGGTGGAGGTGGCACTGCCAGCACGAATGCCTCCTGGATCGCCGCGAACTGCTGATTCAGCGAAGCTGTGATAGCGGGTCCACTCAGTTCTTTGCCTCTTCTCTCCTCGAACGGTTTCAGTCCGAAAAAGATGATACCCGCATTGGGCGACACACTAAATCCACTAATGCTTAGCCCTGGGAAGGCAACGGCGTCCTGGATACCCGGCTGTTTCAGGCCTATCTCCGACATGCGCCGAATCACTGCCTCAGTCCGATCGAGCGAAGAGGCATCCGGCAGTTGGGTAAAGGCCACTAAATATTGCTTGTCCTGGGTTGGAACAAAACCAGTCGGAACTTTGTTGAAACTCCAACCGGTGAGTGCCACCAGGCCCGCGTAAAGCACCAGAACTATCGCACTCTTTCGAAGCACTCCCCCCACTCCGTTTGCGTATTTGATCCCGAACCATCCAAAGGCTCGGTTGAATGGACGAAATAACCACCCCAACGCTTTGTTCATCCCCCGCGCAAACCAATCCCTGGGCGCGCGATGATCCTGGAGCAATACCGCGCAAAGCGCAGGAGAAAGAGTCAGCGAGTTAATGGCGGAAATGACCGTCGATATCGCAATGGTGATGGCGAACTGCTTATAAAATTGCCCCGTCAAACCACTGATGAAAGCGGTGGGCACAAAAACCGCGGATAACACCAGGGCGGTTGCCACAATCGGTCCAGTAACTTCGCTCATCGCCTTCCGGGCCGCGTCCGCAGGTTTCAGTCCGGCAGCAATGTTGCGCTCAACATTCTCAACGACCACAATGGCGTCGTCCACAACGATGCCAATGGCGAGAACCAGCCCAAACAAGGACAGGTTATTAATTGAAAAACCGAGTGCGAGCATCGCCGCAAATGTTCCTATCAAGGATACCGGTACAGCCGCCAATGGAATGAGGGAGGCACGCCAGGTTTGCAGGAAAAGGATTACCACGATAACAACCAGTAAGATCGCCTCCACCAGGGTATGAACCACTGCCTCAATCGAGTGCCGCACGAAAACGGTTGGGTCATAGACCACCGCATAGTCGATCCCTTCAGGAAAGCCTTGTTTCAGCTCTTGCATGGTATGGCGAACATTTTTAGAAAGCTGAAGAGCGTTTGCGCCTGGCGATTGAAAAATGGGCAGCGCCACCGCCGTCTTGTTGTTCAGCAGCGAACGGAGAGAATAGCCTGATGCTCCAAGTTCAATCCGGGCAATGTCTTTGAGCAGGGTCTTTTCTCCATGCGGACCTGTCTTAACAATAATTTGCCCAAATTCCTCTTCTGAGATCAGCCGACCCTGGGCATTAATCTGCAGTTCGAAATTGACGGCCTCGTGAACCGGTTGCTGACCCACCGCGCCCGCAGCGATCTGGACGTTCTGCTCACGAATGGCATTGACCACATCACTGGCGGTTAAGTTTTGGGCCGCGATCTTGTCGGGATTAAGCCAGATCCGCATCGCATAGTCGCCCGAGCCGAAGACCTCGACATCGCCCGCACCGGGAATTCGCGCCAGCACATCCTTCACCTGTAACGTGGCATAGTTGCGCAAATAGATATCGTCATAACGGCCATTTGGTGAAAACAAGTGGACCACCATGGTCAGATCCGGCGACTGCTTGGTTGTAATAACCCCAAGGCGCCGAACATCCTCAGGAAGTTTTGGCAAGGCTTGAGAAACGCGGTTTTGCACTTGAACCTGCGCTTTGTCGATGTCGGTGCCCAGCTTGAAGGTAACTGTCAGCGCCATGACGCCATCGGGTGTGGATTGCGAAGACATGTAGAGGGAATCCTCGACACCATTGATCGCTTGCTCTAATGGGGATGCGACAGTTTCGGCGATCGTTTTTGGGTTCGCGCCAGGGTAGGTCGCGCGCACGACAATGGTAGGTGGAACAACCTCCGGATATTCGCTGATTGGCAAACGCCACATCGCAAGAAATCCAAGGAGCAGAATGATCGTGGACAAAACGCCGGCAAAAATCGGGCGTCGGATGAAAAAGTTGGAAAAGTTCATACTCCCGCTCCGGTATTTATCACGGTTTCGGGTCAACGCGGGCCAGACGAGGATCACGCGAATCCGGGCTGGCTGCCACAGCTTCCTGCGCTGAGACCGGCATGCCCGGCCGCACGCGCGCCAGGCCATTCACAACGATTCGTTGTTCGCTCTCAAGTCCCGAACGAATGATGCGTTTGCCATTCCAAAGAGGACCAAGCTTTACGGGACGATACTCGACGGTGTTGGTCGCGCTCAGGCTGAGCACGAATTTTTGTGCCTGATCGGTGCCGATGGCGCGTTCATCCACCAACAAGGCAGGATATCGTTCGCTCAAGGGAACGCGGATACGGGCAAACAATCCAGGCACAATGCGGCTGTCTTTATTTGGAAAAACAGCGCGCAGAAGAATACTGCCAGTGTCCGCGTTCAAACGATTGTCAAACGACTCAATCGTTCCCTGATGCGGAAAATCGCTTTCGTCGGCAAGTTGCAGCTCAATTGGAATTTTGCCGTCGCCGTTGGTTTCGAGCCTGCGCGCAACCGCCAATTGGTTGAACTTCAGCAACGAGTTTTCGTCAATGTCTGCATAAACATAAACCGGATCGATCGAGACAATGGTCGTCAGGAGCGTGGCAGCGCCTGCAACCCCGTTCACATAATTGCCTTCGGTGAGAAGAGCTCGACTTACTTTTCCATCAATAGGCGAGCGGACGTCTGTGTAATCAAGATCGAGTTTCGCGGAATCGAGAGCCGCCTGGGCTGCGAGCAATCCAGCTTTGGAGCCTTGATAGCGAGACTGGCGCGCGTCTGCTTCCTCGGTAGAAATCGCTTTGTTGGCCAATAGTTGCACGACACGTTCCGCTTCCCGCCGCGCATTCTCCAGGCGCACTTTTGCTTGCTCTACCTCAGCCTGGCGCCGATCAAATTCCGCCTGGTGCCACCTGGGATCAATTCTTATCAGGACATCGCCTTTTCTGACCATTTGACCGGATTGAAATCTGACTTCCTGGATGTAGCCTGAAACGCGCGGGCGGACCTCGACGGTTTCGATTGGTTCGATCCGCCCGGTAAACTCCTGCCACTCGACGATTTCCTTTTTTTCAACGGGCGCGACGGTAACAGTCGGTGGAGGTGGTGGTTTCTGTGCTGGTCCGCGATGGCAGCCCGCAAGAAGTGCCAGGGCGATTCCTGGCACAAGTGATACGACAAAAGGACGTAAAAAATTCCCGGAATGCATAGTAGGTATGAATTGTTAAGATTGACTGAAGACTGTTAGTTCAACCCTGCATGCAGTTGACCTGTCCTGATTTCATGTTGATGCCGCTGCCATGCCACTGCTCCTTCTACCTTTTCCAATGCAAGCGTTGGAAATACGAGCTGCGGATATTCGGTGAGGAACGCCACCGCTTCTGCCTCATTCAACACCTGGCGAAGCATTCCTTCGTTCCCGGCAAAGGCCCTGCGGAATTGGGATGCTAATTCTCGCTTTGTCCTTTGGACTTCAGCGATGAGCTTTCGAGCACAAGCTGCACAGAATTTGGTTAATTGGTTTTTCTTTACCCAAGCGATTTCAAGATTCGTATTCATACATTCACAGTTCAATTGTATAGTTGGCAAGTTAGTCAAATTAAGTTCTAAAAAAAAGGGCATCAATTCGTGGCTTAGGCCAGCACCGCTTGTCGAACGCCTAATAGTTCTCGGGTCCCAGGAATGGCCGCGCGAAGTATTTCAACGTCGTTTCGGATTCGGGCCTCGGTAACGAGTCCCTGGTAATAGCAAAAGAGCACAGCAGCTTTGGCTTTTGGATCCGGGGCGTGAATCAGTCCAGCGGCATGGGCGTCGCGAATGGCAGATTCGAAATAACGCTTCTTATATTCCAGAATGTTTTCGATCTTCTTTTGCAATCCCGATTCCTGGGTGCTCACTTCGGCCCCTAAGGAGAAAAGCGGACAACCTAGAACACATCCGAATTTGGTCAGCATTTCCTTCTGAAACTCGTAATTAAAGTCACAATACTTTTCCAAACGTTCCAGCGGCGGGACTGTTGCTGAAAACATCGAATCAAGACCTGGCCGCCTTTTTTGCCAATCCTCATCAATAGCGGTTTCCGCGAGTTCAGCCTTGGAATCAAAGAAATAATAAAAACTGCCTCGTTTCACACCTGCTTTATCGCAGATCTGATCGATGGTGGTGGTGCCATAAGAGCCTGTCCAGATCAGCTCTTTCACAGCTTCCATCAATCTTTCTTTGGCATCACTTACTCGGCCCATAACAAGTCCAATGTTTAACTCTCAATTCAATTTATAGGGTAGTAACTAAACAGTCAACTACTTTCTTAATTTTTTTTAAAAATGTCAAATTGTGAGTGAAAGTCCCCTATGTGTGAACACGGGTTGTCGGGCCTTTCATAACATAACGAGAGGAACGATGGCTAAAACATTAGACCGAAGCAACTGCGCAACCGTGAGGTTTCGTCGGAAGGAAGCCACCGGTCAAAGCTGATGAGCCGACGAACAGAAAGACCATAAGATGAACATAACGACCTTTAAAATCTAAGGCTGCACATCACTGGATCGATCCGCCCCGGTCTGACCGCCCGAAACGATTTTGGCAATTAAGGCCATCGGTTCAAGAGGAGGGCAAATCAGCACCCCATTTACAATCGATCTCAAATCGTTTCTGAACCATTCAATTTTTCCACTTTTAATTAGCTGCGGGTTGCACATTCCGTGATGCCGGAGAGTTCCTCCATATATGTAGAACAGCATAACTTCGCCAGGGCCGCCATTTCTGGGACATTTCTTCAGCCTGCTTTGCAGTAACACTACCCAGATTTTTCCGAACGACAATATCCTCCTTCAGGAATGCGTCGGGCCAGCGCAGGGCACGCATGGCAATGTAATGGGCGGTCCATGGACCAATGCCTGGCAATTCGGCCAGGCGTTGAACTGAATCCTCAGGATTGTGGTGCGTGCCTGTATCGAGTGACAATTCACCGGAGATTTGTACTCGAGCGAGGGCAATGATGCTTTTGGCCCGCGCGCTGATAACGCCGAGTTTCGCGATATCATCAACACTAGCCCTGGCGATACGCGACGGGGCTGGCGTCAAACGGTGTAGTTCCGGATACGGCGTGACAAGACTTTCGCCAAACGCTAGCGCCAGACGACCGGCAACCGTTGTCGCCGACTTTACGGTTACTTGCTGACCAAGAATTGCGCGCAGGCCCATTTCGAATCCATTGAAGCCGCCAGGCACCCGCATTCCGGGATTAGTTTTGACAAAGCGCCCCAGAAGTTTGTCTTTGCCAAGTTGTTTGGAAATCAGGTCAGGCCGCGCGTTCAAATCAAATAGCGCCCGCAGCCGGCTCAAGAGCGCGGGTAGAACTGGCGTTAAGCTATGGGTAAATTCGACCATGAGCGCATTTTTCTCTTTCGCCTGGGTGACCTTGAGCCAGCCTTTACAGTGACCCAAATGAACTGTGCGGGCGTAAAAACTTTCGGTTACCATTTCGACGCCTTTGAGTTCGCGGGCTTTTAGAAAAGCCAGCAGGCCGGACCAATCATAGGGCGGCCGGTAGGAAAGTTGGAGCGTGGAGGTCTCGCTGTCCGTAATGAGGGCCATACCATGGACCGCCTTTTTACGCAGACGTGTGGGCGGCATCCCGTAGCGACTGAAAAATGCGTCGTTGAAGCGGCGCAGACTCGAAAAACCACTGGCAAAAGCCACTTCAGTAACCGGCAATTTAGTTTCAGTGAGGAGCTGCTTTGCGAGCAACAAACGGCGGGTCAGAAGCAATTGGATCGGAGGCACGCCCAATTCCTTTTGAATGATGCGGCGGATTTGGCGTGAGCTCAATTCAAACTCCCGGGCAATGGCTTCAAGCGCGGCTTTCTCCTCGATGGCTCCTTCTTCGATACGCTGAACGATCATATGAGAGATACGCTGCGAACTGTCTACAGGTGCGCTTCCGGGAGCCAATTCCGGCCGGCATCGCAGGCATGGACGAAACCCCGCATGCTCGGCCTCCTGTGGGCTTCTGTAAAAACGGCAGTTGATTTCTTTCGGCGGTTTCACCGGGCAAATCGGGCGGCAGTAGATGCCGGTGGAGGTTACTCCCACAAAAAAAAGGCCGTCAAAACGCGGATCTCGAGCAAGAAGCGCTTTGTAATGAGCTTTTGTGTTGTCGGCAATTATATGCATTATCCTATCAATAGTAAGCTCAGAACTTCTGCAAGCTAGCCGTTTTCGGACATCAAAATTAATTCTTATCTGACGTCCGAAAATGGCGAGCAGTGAGGTCCTGATTGCGGGTAAGTTGAGTAATATGAGAACATATGGAAGTTCAACTATGGCTAAGATGATACACTTGCGACTTGAAGAATGGAAGGCGCCGATCTGCCCGCTGCTGCTCGTGACGGATGACGATGGAGTTCTTCGCGCTCTCGAATTCGGCGATCACGAGTCACGAATGGATGGGCTTTTGCGCGAACACTATGGCAGTTTCACGCTGCAAAAGGGCGAAGCGCCCGCTTCAATTACCCGTGCTCTTCAAGCCTATTTCGATGGTAACCTCGATGCGCTCGCAGTGGTGCGGACTGCAACAGATGGGACGCCCTTTCAGCGCGAAGTTTGGAAGGCATTACGTGAAATTCCCGCTGGCACAACGTTAAGTTATGGCGAACTCGCCAGGAAAGTTGGTCGCGAGGGAGCAAGCCGCGCTGTCGGCACTGCCAACGGAGCGAATCCCATTCCAATTGTTGTGCCCTGCCACCGGGTCATCGGCGCCAATGGCACACTCACCGGGTACGGTGGTGGCCTTGCACACAAAAAATGGCTGTTGGATCATGAAGCCCGTTTCGCACCGTTTGCGGCATTTGCGCATTAATGACAGGTGTCGGATGAACTATCACCTGGCTGCCCATTGACTTAAGAAGGAGAGGACTTTTTTGGGATCGTGGTGGTCACCTTCCTCAAGTTCGGCGGTGTTCTTCGTGACCAGATGCTCTCCTTCCGCATCCAAAATCACGACTAATGGGATGCCCATCTTTTCACCACCGTATTTTGCAGTGAGGTCCCGATTCTGCTTTTTATCTGTATCAACCATAACCACAATAAAATTAGCCCTCAGCTTTTCGCGAATAACCGCATCAGCCTCGAAAAGTTTGTGAAGCTTATGACACCAGGAGCACCAATTCGCGCCGAATTGAAGAAGGACCCGCTTTTTTTCCTTTTTCGCGGCAAAAATGGCGGCGTTGACTTGATCAGCAAAATCCACTGATTCATCGTAAATGCGCGGCCCTGTGTATGGCCGCGGTTTTAGAGGACCAGCCATCGTTCCATCCAGCAATCGTGCAGAGGCCCGGTAGAATTCTCTCATAGACATGAACCTCGAAAAATCGGGATTGTTGGTCGTCTCCTGAAGAGTCGGCCACCGATTCGTTTTAAACATGATGCCGTCTGCGTTTTGCTACCCAGTTTTGTGCAATGTAGCGATCTGAAAGGAGGGGGCTTTCCCCTGGAGACTTGGAACAGGTAAAACCAAGAAGTCTTACCACGGATAAAACCGGAGAACACGGATAAGACAGGAAAAAAAATAGAAGTTTTGAGGTCCATTATTTTTCATACCGTTTTTACATACGAAGACTGTGTAACTGGTGAATTTCTCTTCCGTCTTATCCGTGTCCTCCGGTTTTATCCTTGGTAAAAATCTGCTGTCCGTCGTTGTTTGGTTGCGGCTTTGCCGCGCTGGGCCTTAGCGGTTACGAAACGCCTCTCTGGTTAACAGTAACACCTACTGCCAGGCCTTCAGATCTAACGCTCGGGATTTGTCCTTACTTTCGAGCTTGGGATTTTCTGGATTGCTCCATTAAACTCCGGCCCTCATGTACAATTCACCTGCCATTCGCTGTCGCGGCCTGGTTAAAGAGTATGGCACCGTCCGAGCAGTTAATGGATTGGATCTCGAAATTCCCGCTGGCGAATGCTTTGGGTTGCTGGGGCCGAATGGCGCGGGCAAAACCACCACCATCGAGATCCTCGAGGGACTGCTTCCCGCCACTGCAGGTGAGGTCGAGGTGCTCGGGCGCAATTGGAAGACGGATAGGGGTTCCTTGCGCCAACGGCTCGGCATTTCCCTCCAGGAAACAAACCTGGCGGACAAGCTTACGGTCGAGGAAACACTCCAACTGTTTCGCTCGTTCTATGACGCCGGGCCGGAAGTAAATGAGCTGCTTGAATTGGTTTCGCTCACAGAAAAACGTAAGAGCTGGTATGTAAAATTGTCCGGCGGCCAAAAGCAGCGGCTGGCGGTCGCCTGCGCGCTGGTGGGCGACCCGGAAATCCTATTCCTCGATGAACCGACCACCGGGCTGGATCCTCAGTCGCGCCGACAACTTTGGGGACTCATCGAGCGATTCAAAACCGAAGGCCGGACTGTCCTCCTGACGACTCACTACATGGATGAAGCGCAGCGTCTTTGTGATCGGGTTGCTATAGTGGACAAAGGAAAGGTGATCGCTCTAGGCACACCTCGAGAATTGATCGAATCTCTGGGCGGCACAGATGTGGTAGAGATAAAGTGCGATGGGGTACTCGACGAAACCAACCTTAGCAGTTTGCCCGGAGTGCATGCCATCAAAGCGCTTGCGGAAGGCTTTTCGCTAACGGTAGAACATTTGCACAAAACCTTGCCGCTATTACTAGCGCACGTCACACAATCCGGACACACCTTGACCGGACTTTCGACTCACCACGCGACGCTGGAGGATGTTTTCGTCAATCACACAGGCAGGCATCTTCGTGATTAAAATGACTGTGCTCTTACCCTTACTCTTATTCGTGATTACCTTCGATTCGTTTATGGAGAGGCACGACGTTTTGGACGCGCATTGGGATCGTGAAGAACGACGAGAATGAGGCCGAGGACGATTCCAAGAACCGGTTCAGGAGCCTCGCGTTACCGTGAATAAACTTCTCCGCCATACGCAACGACAGCATCCTCTGTGGCAGCTCACGCTGATGCGCTGGCGCATCTTTGTGCGTGAACCGTCGGCTTTATTCTGGACTTACGGCTTTCCCGTCGTTCTTGCTTTGGCATTGGGAGTCGCTTTTCGCAACCGTCCCCCTGAACCGGTAGAAGTGGCTATCGAAAACTCACCTGGATGCGAGGCCTGGCGTGACGCGTTATCCACCAATTCGCAAGCTCATGTGCGGTGGCTTAATCCGCAACAAGCGCGCGAAGCTTTGCGAGCGGGCAAGGTTTCGGTCGTAGTTGGCCGTCTGCCATCACCAACCCTTTCAGCCCAGGAAAATCCCCCGCGCATCTATCAATTCGATCCGACCCGACCCGAGAGCCGGATGGCTCGGGCAATCGTGGACGAGGCCTTGCAGCGGGTCGAGGGGCGCGCGGATCCGACACCAGTGCAAGACCAACTCGTCACGGAACCGGGTTCGCGTTACATAGATTTTTTGATTCCCGGCCTGCTCGGGTTCAACCTGATGTCCAGCGGCTTGTGGGGCGTCGGATTTGTGATCGTCGAAATGAGGGTCCGCAAACTCATCAAGCGAATGATGGCGACACCGATGTCACGCGCCCACTTTTTGCTCTCGTTCGTGCTGGTCCGCGGCGTCTTCCTGCTGGGTGAATTGCCGGTCCTGCTTTGTTTTGCCCACTGGGTGTTCCATGTTCCCATTCGAGGGTCAGTGCCGCTGATTGTTGGGCTCAGCGCGCTGGGCTCTTTGATGTTTGCGGGGCTGGGTTTATTGATCGGTTGTCGAGCGCAGAATACGCACACCGTGGCCGGCCTTGTGAACCTGGCCACCCTGCCGATGCTGGTGACTTCGGGCGTTTTCTTTTCCGCCGCTCGTTTTCCGGAAGCTTTCCAACCGATTATTAGGTTGTTGCCGCTGACTGCTGTGATTGAAGCGGTCCGAACGGTTATGCTCGACGGCGTGGGCGTAGCCGCGGTGGCAAATCAGATCGGGATCATGCTGGCCTGGGGATTGATCTCGTTTGTAATCGCGCTGCGGATGTTTCGCTGGCAATAAGGCTGGTACGCCTTGAGGTCATGTTAGGCTTGTCATTTAGCGTGTCGGCTTTAGACGCCAGTCCCGATCGTACGATCGCCGAATTTATAACCAGCCTTCAATCGAACCATTCGTCTGTCTCGTCGAACGCCGGGATGGGAATGTTGATGATTTTCAATTTCCCCACGGCACGATGGCGGCAGCCGGGCTTGATATAAATACCTGTCATCGGCTTCACGGGAAAACTTTTTCCGTCCAGTTCCATTTCGCCAGTGCCGTCGAGCACGAGGTAAATCTCCGTCATGCGCTTGTGATAATGAGTGCGTGCATCCTCTTGGATGCTTACGATGTGCATGCTCGCGACGGCCCCTGGAAGTTCCGCAAACGCACGTTGGGCAAATCCGCACGGACAGGGGTTCGGGGCAATCTCGTCCATTTGCACGACAGCATAATTTGGCATGCAAATCAGCTTAGCTTCCCATGGCTGGGCAGGTCAACCGGGCGCAGATTGCTTACCATCAGTTTGGATGGCCCACTGCTGTGTGCACGGAGCAGGCGTCTTTGCGTTGAAAATTGTTCAGGAGGAGTATGTCTCCCAGAACAAGTTACGTGATTAAGTTTGTGACAGAAATGCCTCGAATTTCGCGAAGCGTATGGAGTGCGCCGTATCCCGGCGCTTTCATTTCTTCCTCCAGTCAATAGTCTTGAAGCAAAGACCAAACCAAAGCGCCGGAAGACGGCGCACTCCATACGCTTCGCGAGTTCGATTGCCACCCTTCCAAGGGCTCTCTGGTTTTTTGTTTGGTTGCGGCTTTTCCGCACTGTGCCCCAGTGGTTTTTTCTGATTTTAGTCAAAGCATTTGGTGTTTCTGTGGGAGGAACGACAATGCGCGGATCTACTCAAGATCAAGGACTCAGAAATGCTGCGTTCAATACCTCCTGTACAAACAGCACAATGCCCGGTTCCTCGGAGGCCTTCGGGCCCGCAACATTCAAGATTTTGATTTTATGGCTGCGAACGAATTCGGCGAGGGCCGGTCCTGGCAAACTCGGACTGGATTTGCACAAGTGCAATGCTGGTTTGCCCAATATTTGCGCAAGCTGGAGAGTGAGTCCCGAGCCGCCGGTAAGTTGCGGAGCGATCGATAAGAGCACGGTTCCATCCGAATCACGCGCGTTCCATTCAGTGCGTTGACTGGAATCCGCTGCCGGCGTTTCCTGCAATAGATAGCGCTGCGCAATCGCTCCATCCTCAGCCAGTCTTCCTTTGGGACACCAACCGCCATGAGGAACACCGTGTGCTATTGCCCAGTCGAGTGCTGTTCGATCGGCGCCAGTCTGTCCGCCTGAAACAATCTTAATAGCCAATATCATTTCGATTGACCGCTTCCGTGTTTGGTTTCTGAGGAATTATCACTTGCCCGCGATTCCCTCGACAGTAGTATTCCCATGACGGTTTTACGACCGAAGAAACAGATGAAGTCGGCAAATGGGTTGCGTCTTCAGTTACGAGCCACTGGAGTATCGAAATCAACACGAAGCTCGCTCCTGCTACCTAAATATCATGCACAAGATTCTATTAGTTGAGGACAACGAAATGAATCGCGACATGTTATCGCGCCGGCTGGAGCGCCGCGGTTACCAGATTGTGATGGCGCTGGATGGCGCCCAGGGTGTGGCCATGGCTCAGACGGAGAAACCGGCGCTTATCCTCATGGACATGAGCCTGCCGGTGATGGACGGATGGACCGCCACCCGCGCGCTTAAATCCGACTCTGCCACCAGCGGTATTCCAGTTATTGGGCTTACTGCTAATGCCATGCAGGGCGATCGTGAAAAGTGCCTCGAGGCAGGATGTGACGATTACGATACCAAGCCCGTGGAGTTAACACGGTTGCTGGATAAGATGACCGCGTTGCTCAACAAGAGCAGCACTCCGTGAGCGATTCTTCTCCCAGCGCTGATCCCGTGGCCCGACTAAGGCACGACCTGCGCACGCCAGTAAACCAGATCCTCGGTTACAGCGAAATGTTGCAGGAGGATGCACAAGCCGGCGGACACAATGCTTACGTTTCCGACCTGGCAAAAATTCAGGTTGCTGCCCGCCAGTTAATCGGTCTCATTAACCAGGTGAACGTGGAAGTCCTATCTGGCGGATCTTTACCAGCCAGGACGGCCCAAAATGTTGCCCACCGCGGCACTTCCAACCTGCCCGATGACGGCAGAGGGGAAACCAACTTCTTTGCCAGGTTCAATGGCCAGGTGCTGGTGGTGGACGATAACGAGAGCAATCGCGACGTTCTCACGCGCCGATTGAAACGGCATGGATTGGCTGTGGAGACCGTCGTCAATGGCCAGGAGGCGCTGAGCCTCGTCCGTTCGCGTCCGTTCGACCTCGTGCTGTTGGACATGATAATGCCCGAGGTCGATGGCTACACAGTTCTGCAGCAGATTAAGGCTGATCCCCAAACACGCCATATCCCTATTATCATGATTTCCGCTCTCGATGAATTGGATAGCGTCATTCGTTGCATTGAGGCGGGCGCGGAGGATTATCTGCCAAAGCCTTTCAATCCAATATTGCTTCGCGCTCGTATTGGAGCGTGTCTCGAAAAGAAAGTCCTGCGCGATGCCGAACAACATCATTTGCGGGTCATCGAGGAAACCCAGCGACGTCTCGCCGAGGAGCTCGCCGAGGCGGCCAACTATGTGCGTTCGATTTTTCCGCCTCCGGTCGAGAGGCCGTTGCGCATTGATTGGAAGTACCAACCGTCGACAGAACTGGGGGGGGACGCGTTTGGCTATCATTGGATCGATCCCGAGCATTTCGCTGTTTACCTCCTTGATGTGTGCGGCCATGGCGTCGGCGCTTCGTTGCTCTCCGTCACCGCAATCAACGTGATCCGCTCCGGATCCCTTCCGAACACCGATTTTCGCGATCCTGGAGCGGTGCTCGCTGGGTTGAACAATGCTTTTCCCATGGAGAAGCAAAACAACATGTATTTCACGCTTTGGTATGGAGTTTATCACATGCCCAGCCGGACGTTGCGCCACGCTAGCGGAGGGCATCCTCCCGCCTTGTTGCTCAAACCCTCGGGCAATGGCCCTGCGGTGAGCGAGAGGCTTCGCTCGCCGGGATTGATTGTCGGAGCAATGGAAGACGTGGTTTACACTTCGCAGTCCTGCAACATCCCGCCGGGAGCGAGTTTGCTGGTCTTATGTGATGGCTGCTATGAAATTCGCGATGCGCTTGGCCGGGTGATGGAATTCGACGAGTTCGAGAAGTTCATGCAGGAGCATGGAGCTTCGCCTGAAGGTTTGGAAAAGCTTTTGTCCTGGATCCGAGAGCGGCATGGGGATGGGCCGCTTGATGACGATTTTTCTATCGTGCGCATCCAATTCTGAGCATGTCGGATCACCTCAATTTGCGGGTCAAGAACACGTTCGCCGACATTCCGGCGGCAAACGAGGCAGCCTCTCGATGGCTCGCCG
>Ga0163163_10000093_pt1 | contig 95764 bp, 76 predicted proteins | sample S65metaG_FD_119766 | JGI IMG/M metagenome (GOLD analysis project Ga0163163, IMG submission 119766) | Switchgrass rhizosphere microbial communities from Kellogg Biological Station, Michigan, USA - S6-5 metaG | ecosystem: Host-associated > Plants > Roots > Rhizosphere > Soil | place: USA...
GGTCATAGCGAAGGAATTCTACCCGATCCCATTCCGAACTCGGCCGTCAAAGCCTTCTGCGTCCATGGTACTGCGGCTCAAGCCGCGGGAGAGTAGAGCGCTGCCAGGTCTGCCAAGGACAGAGATAAGAGAACCCGCCAACACAATTCAAAAAGAGCCCCGGATGCGAAAGCGTCCGGGGCTTTTTGTTTTTTCCAGCCATCAGTCCGGTACATCGAGCGTGTAGCGCAATACACCCTGCTCGCCGGGATTGAGCTTCACGGTCCACAAAAAGTCTCCGTCCCGCATGCCATGGACGTGATTTTCACCCGGTACCGTCGCGCCTTCGAATTGCATCGCGCGCCACTCCACCGTTACCGGCTCGGATTTCCGGTTGGTCAGCGTCACTTCCATTTCCTTGATATTGCGAAATCTGCCGGGGACACCGGCCCGAGTGGATCGCGCCAGCCTGGGTTGGGCCAGAACCTGGTCGGTCTGGCCGGCCCGAATTTCCAGCGGCAGGCCGACCGCCGTATCGTTCACCTCGCCCCGTTCCATCAGCAGTGGATCGTCTCTGCGCGATTCCACCATCGTAGCGATCTGTCCCGCAGGCAGTGGTTTGCCCAGCCCATCGTTTTCGGTGTTATGCAACCGCAACAGAATGGTGGCTGGCAGGATGGCGTCCAGCCGCTCCATCGCCTCTTCTTCGACGCGATAGCCATAGATGGGCTCGAACGGCACCCCCGCCTGATCCAGGAATTGGACTTGTTTGCTCTGCTTGGCTGCAAGATCGGTGGCTTCTGGCAGGGGATACTGCTTGAGATCGCCCAGATTCCGGGCCTCGATGCGGCTGCCCGACACCACAACCTGCTCCAGGACAGGGGCGCCAGCACGCATAGCGGGGGGCGCTGGCGGCGGTGCGGAGAATCCATAAAAAGCGCGAATCTGGGCCCAGTTGATCTGGGTAGGCCAGCAGGCGTTCTGCGCCATGCGTACATCCGGTTCATGCGGCTGGTCTTCGCCGGTTGTCTGGACATGGCCGGCGATCACATCCACCGAGGCTTGCGAAAAGCCGGTTTCACCGATATTGGCCAAAGTGATCCAGCCCGAAAGATCCAGCGTGCGCCCGTCGGGATTGACGTGCGCCACATAATCCGCCGACCAGTTCATCCCGGTGGCGATGTAGCGCAGCAGCAAGGTGTAACGCCCGCTTTTGGCGGCGTGGACACGCACCGATAGAGTTGGCTTGTCCAAAAGCCCATCGGGTACTTGGTCGAATACCAGCCGTTCAGGCAAGCCACTGCATCCGAGTGTCTCATATCGGTCGGCGATCTTGAGGATCGTACCGTTCGGGCCGGTCAGGACCGTGGCCGGTTCGTCGGTGACTTTGCCAGTCTTGCGGTCGGTACGCACCAGGTGCACCGTCTCCCCCACGGATTTTTGCAGTAAGGTGGCAGGACTGAGCAGGCCGTAGTCGAAATTGCGCTCCCGGATTTCGTCGGGAAAGCCTGCAATGTCGACGGTCTCCGGCACCATGGTGGCAGCCACACCGCGAAACTGAATCACCGAATCGCCCTCGGGCAAATCCACGGTCCGGGTCTCGGCGACCATGGCCAAGCCATCGCCGCGGCTGGCGCTGTCCATGAGTTCGGCAGTCTCCACCACGCCTTCGTGATAGATGGTAACGGCGATACGATCAGGCCGCTCGGATACAACGGCTCCGTGGGCCGCGGTGCTTGCGGCCAAGAACAAGATTGCGGCCAGCAGCCGCGTCATCCACCGACCCGGGCGCTAAAGGTCAAGACGGTCTGGCCGTTGGCGGGTATCGTCACGTTCCACATATGCGTTCGGGCATCTAGCTGTTTGCCGGGCAGACTCTCGTCGCTGATTTCACTGTCACGGCCGTACAAGCCGCTTTGACGGAGCTCTACGGTGACCGGTTGCCCACGCGCATTGCGCAACACATAACTCATATTGAAGCGGGTACGGTTCTGTATGACCCTCTCGCTGCTCACGACCGTCCCCTGCACCGTTACGTCGAACGCCTGTCCCAGGGTGACGGTGAGATCGGACCCGGCGGGCGTCTCGTCGATCTTCTGTTCACCGGAAAACTTGGGAGCACCTTGTTCATCACGGGTATAAACCCGCACCGTCCCCGACGGCATCGCCCGTGCCGTGTTGGTGAAGGCCAGCGCCACCGAAGCATGTTCCGGTGTCTGCTGGCTGGAAAAACCACCCGCGCGATATTCATAGATTTTGCGGGTCTTGAGGCCGGTCAGAGTCAGAAAGCCGACCTGCTTGGTCTGGTTGTCGGCCACCGTGACCCGCTGGGGAAGGGTATAGACAGGAAAGTCTTCATCGCGGTCGCTCACTGTGCCGGCGCCGCGATTGGCAGGGCGGGGATTGATGCCGCGATTGGGATAGAAGCTGCTGCCACCGGTCGAAACTTCGCCCGCCACCAACCGCGGAGCGACGTTGGCAAAGGTCGTGCCAGTGCTGTTGGTGAGCGTCACCCAGCCTTGCAGATCCAGACTGTTCTGCCTTTCGTCATATTCCGCCACATAGTCGGCGGTCCAACCCAACCCCGTAGTCAGGTAGCTGAGCACAACGCTGCGCGGCCCTGCACTGGCCGAGTCCACTGTCACCGATAGAGTGGGTCTGGCACGCAGATTTTCCGGAATGCCGTCGAATATCACACGGGTGGGAATGCCATCATCACGCAACACTTCGATGCGGTTGCCGATCTTCAAGACGACGCCGGAATTCACCGACAGGACGGTCGCGGTTTCCGTTGTTTCTTTACCGGTGCCGGGATTGGTCCGCACGATCTGGATTTGCTTGCCTACCGCCTTTTCCATCATTTTTTGTGGCGTGAGCAGATCGAAATCGAAGTTCTGTTCGACCACGGAAAGACCCTTGCCGTCCAAGCTTACGGTCTCGGGCCGGATTCGGCCGGAAACATCCTTGAATTCGAGCTTGGTGCGCCCCGTCGGCACCTCCATCTGGCGCACATCGCGTACCAGCGCTAGGTCGCCGTTGTAGATGGTCAGGGATAGTTGCCGGGATGGATCGTCGGAAGGCGCCGCAGCCATCAAAAATGGAATCGCAACACCCATCAGAAGCCTGCGCATCGAAGTGTTCCTTCGAAAACCCGCGGGCAAGAGTTTCACAGACCCGGATGGCTGTCGAGTTGCACTCAGTCTTCCAGGAGCGGGGACAAATCTCCCGGAAACAGCTTCTCCAACATGAAATCCGGCAGCAGATACTGCGGGAAGCTTTTTGACATATTGTCATGCCGCAAGATGTGCAGGCACAGGCCTCGCGTGTCGGGGAAGTGATCCAGCCGGCAGCCCTTGGCCAGGCCGGCGCTCACAAAACCGAAATCCGAGGCATATTCGACATGCGGGAACGGCGCCTTCTCCCACATGCTTTTCCTGAAGACATAGCTGAAGCCATAACCGGCATAATTGTTCTTCATATTGTCCGGCGCCTCCTTGTTGAAGAAGGCGTTCAGCACGGGTTCGGGCCCGAAGGTGAAATGCAGGCCCAGCGCATCGGCTGTGTCCCACCAGCCCAACCGCTTCAACTGCGCCGAATAGACGAACCAGGCCGACAGCTTGGTGATGTCGGCGCCGCTATCCGCCAGCCGCTTCAGCATCACCGCCAGATAGTCCGGCGCGTAATAATCGTCGTCGTCGAACTGGGCGATCACGGCCGCGCTGGCGCGCTCGCACAGCCAGTTGCGTTTGGCGCTGACCCGCATCTTGGGTCCGGCCAGATGGTGATAGCGGATGCGGGGATCGGAAATTTGCGCGAAATAGACGCTGGGCTCAGGCCCGTCATCCAGGATCAGCCACTCGAAATCCTGCTCGCTCTGGGCCAACAGATAGCCATGCTGGGCCTTCAGAAGGGCATGCCGGTTGAGGGTGGGGGTGATGATCGAAACGGCGGGGCTCATGGAACCCTCAGCCTAGCAAGCGCGTCCTATTCGCGCGAGACGGTCTCAAGCCCTTTGGCGATGAAGCCCGAGATGCGATAGACCCGGCTCCCGAAAGTCCCGGCGGGGACATTCCACACCCGCACCTGGCTCCAGTCATTGCCGGGGCTCACATCCAGCACCGGCGTGGCGTGATCGATCTCGCCCTTGTTCTGCCAGTTGGCCTGGTCGACGATGATCTCGCGGGGGGAGACGATCTCGGTCACCACCGCGACATGGCCGCGCTTGAGCCGCTTGGAGCCGGCAAACACCATCACAGCATCCTCGACCGGATGGGACATGCGGGCATAGAGGTTCCTGGCGCGGTCCCACCAATGCTTGGCGTCGCCGAACACGGCCAGGCCGGAGCGCATGCGGGCATATTCCACACAGAACAGCCGGTGCAGCGGGGTCTCGATCGAGGGCGGCGCGACGGCTTGGGCCACGGGCAGGCGCGGTGGCGCCACATCCAGCGCGATATGTGTGGGCGCGATCTCGCGCGGCGTCAGGCGGCCCGCTTCCGGCACCGGCTGCGGATCGGTGGGATTGTTCAACTGGTCCGGACCGAAGCCGAAATAGCTGACGACATCTTGGGTGATGCCCGCTTTGGAATGGCTGGCGGCCTGTACCGGCGCCGATACCGCAACCCCCGCCAGGATGGCGGCAGTCACAATCATCTTCGCACGCATGTGATGCGCTTTCGGCAACCAGAACCCCACGCCTTGTTTTCCTGCCGGCGGACGCCGGCGGCGGACTTGAAGGACCGGCGGGTACCCCCGCGGCATCAGTCCTGGGCGAACTAAACCAAGATCACCGGATGCTACAAAGACGTATCATTGCCACGCGGGCGTGATATTATGGCAACAGTAAATCATTGAAATCGCTATAGAATTCCAAGTCTATGGCGATTTCGCCTCACTGCCGCTTTGTAACAATTGGCCTGTGTCTGCGCGGGAATGGCGCGCACAAAAAAGCCCGGCGCTTGCGCACCGGGCTTTCGGTCTGGGGATTGGCCTTACTTCGCGCTGACGATTTCCAGCGACTTGTCGACATGCTGGTCGGGCGACAGGCCGTCGGTCTTGGACGAAAGCGCCGCCAGGATCTTGCCGTCCTTGCCGATCACATAGGTCACGCGCTCGATGAAGGCGTGATTGATCTCGACTTGGTTGACGTCCTTGGCGCCGGCCCGCGGCGGGGTGACGTTCAAATTATAGGACTGGGCAATCTTGGTATCGGCGTCGGAAGCGATGGGGAATTTGCCGGCGCAGAATTTCGGGTCGGCGGAGAATTGGTGCAGCCGGCCCAGATCGTCAGCCGAAACCCCGATGATGGTGGCGCCGGCGCTGGTGAACTTGTCCGATTGCTCGGCGAATGTATGGGCTTCCAGGTCGCAGCCGCCGGTATAGGCGGATGGGTAGAAATAGACCACCACGGGGCCTTTCTTGAGGGCGTCCTTGAGGTGGAAGGTGAAGGGCTTGCCGCCCAGGCTGCCGGAGGCGGTGAAATCGGGAGCCGCGTCGCCGGGCTTCAGGGCCGCAAAAGCGGGGGAAGTCGAGAAAGCCGCCAACAGGCCAATCACAAGCAGTTTTTTCATGATGTCGTCCTCGAATGGGGCCAGGGGATTGCGGCGACACGCTATCATGCCGCCCCTGGCGCGTTAAGCTATAGAAAGGAAACTTCGCCCGCACCCGCCGGGCGGTTACTGTAAAGGACTCGAAAAGATGGCTGTCCAGGCGCTGGAGCATGTCACCATCCGTTGTGCGAACCTGGCGCGCACCCGCGACTTCTATGTCGAGCTGATGGGGCTGACCGACGGGGAACGCCCGGCTTTCCCCTTCCGGGGGCACTGGCTCTATCTGGGCGGGATCCCGGTGGTGCATCTGGTGGAGGCTTCCGACAGCGCCGGGGCCTGGGGCCGGGACATCGTTATCCCGCAGGCGGAAGACGGCACCGGCAGCTTCGACCATGTCGCTTTCCGGGGCGATGACTTCCAGGCGATGCGCCGGCAGCTCCAAGACGCCGGGGTCAAGTTCAAGGAGCGGGTGGTGCCCGGCGGACGGCTGTCGCAGCTATTTGTGCTCGATCCCGAAGGCGTCCTGGTCGAGATCAATTTTCGGAACTGACCGAGGGATGAGTTACTTTCGCCTGCCAGCTTTTTTGATTGCCGCAGTGGCGTTGCTCAGACCCGACGCTACAATAGCAATGACGCTTGTGCATTTCCCTCCTCCCGATGCTCGGCTGGTGTTGTCCGTACCGCCAGCAAAACTAGGAGATCTGCGCCGGGTCCTCATGGATTTTGCGGGTCATGAGCACATGAGTGAATTCAAAGATGCGCATGCTCCACGTGCGCGAGGAAAGCAATTTTTCCTTTCGCTGTATTCCGAAAAATATTCTGTCGTTGCCGAAAAAACATCGGGCATCGAGTCCGTGATGATTGAATGCACTGACTTCGATTCCAGTTTTTCCCGCGCTCAAGCTCAGGGGTTCAAGGTACCTTACGATACCGAATCTCCATTCGGACGAATGGTTTCCCGGCTGAAGCAAAGCCTTAAATTCATTTCCCCAGATATTACCGAAGAACGTTAACTCACTCTTCCGGTCCACGCCGGCGGATATCGGTATAGGGCGTGCCGTCCAGGTGCGTGTATATGGCCGGAATGCCATCGGCCGGATGCACCAGATCGATACCGGGATAGGCCGCGCCGTCGCCCGCCACCCGGGTGCCGACTTCCAGCAGCAAGGCATAGCCGGACGAACGGTTCTGGAAATGATGGCCGTCTTCGTCGCCCGCCTTGAAACCCGCACAGTCGCCGGCTTTCAGAATCTCTTCGCCCGCGTTGGTGACCAGGATGATTTCGCCTTCCAGCACATAGACGAATTCGTCCTGCTGGAAATGCCAGTGGCGCTGGCTGGACCAGGCGCCGGGCGGAAGTCTGAGGAGGTTGACGCCGAATTGCGTCAGGCCAGCCGCATCGCCCAGCCCGCGGCGTTCCCGCGCCCGGCAAGGTTCGTCATAAGGCGGCGGATAAAAAGTGCCCAGTTGCGCGGGAAGATCTTTGGGATCGATACGCTTGGGCATGGCTCTCAGTCCTTTGCCCGTTCGACGTAAGAACCGTCTTCTGTCATCACCACCACCCGGGTACCAGTGACGATGTGGGTAGGCACCATGGTCTTGACGCCATTGGACAGCAGCGCCGGCTTGAAAGAGCCCGATGCGGTCTGGCCCTTCACCACCGGCTCGGTCTCCACGATTTCAAAGGTGGCGCGCTGGGGAATTTCGATGGAGATGGCATTGCCTTCAAACAGTTGCAGCTGCACATCCATGTTCTCTGTCAGGTATGGTGCGGCATCGCCCACCACATCGGCACCGACATGCAGTTGGTCGAAGGTCTGAGGTTGCATGAACACATACTGTTCGCCGTCCTGGTAGAGGTAATTGAAGGTCTGGTGTTCGACGAAAGCCTTCTCGATGCTGTCGGTGGTGCGCAGGCGCTCCACGGTCTTCACCCCGTCGCTGATGCGGCGCATTTCCAGATGGGTGACGGGGGTGCCCTTGCCGGGATGGATATTCTCGGCGGTGATCACAAGATAGAGCTTGCCGTCCTTCTCGATGACATTGCCTTTGCGCACAGAGCTGGCGATAACCGAAACCACGGAAAACCTCTCAAATCGGGGAATTTTGAGGGGTCTTTAGCAGCCTGACCGGCAAAGCGGCAAGGGGACCCCAGGAGCATCGGCCAGGGAAAAGGCCGCCCGGGCTCAACCTGCAGAAAGGGCCGCCTTTTCCCGTTGGCCGTGCGACCATTAAAAGAGGACCGCAAATGCCTTGGTGGACACCGCAAAACCATGCCGACCGGCGCCCCTTGCTGATCCAGCGGGGCCGGCTGAAGGCCGCGATCCGGGCGCATTTCGAGGCCCAGGGCTTTACGGAAGTCGAGTGCGGCGCCCTGGTGGTTTCGCCGGGCAATGAGACCCATCTGCATGCCTTCGAGACCCGGCTGACGGGGCCGGACGGGGAAAGCAGGCCGCTCTACCTGCACACGTCACCGGAGTTTGCTGCCAAGAAGCTGCTGGCGGCGGGCGAGGCTAAGATCTTCGACTTTGCGCGGGTGTTCCGCAATCGCGAGCGCGGCCGCCTGCATGCTCCGGAATTTACCATGCTGGAATGGTATCGCGCGCACGAGGACTATAGGAGCGCGATCGCCGACAGTCTGGCGCTGCTGAAGCTGGCGGCGGAAGTGGTGGGGACCGATCGCCTGCGCTATCGCGGCGCCGAATGCGATCCGCAAGCCGAAGCGGAATGGCTGACGGTGGCGGAAGCTTTCACGCATTTTGCGGGCATCGATCTTCTGGCGACCCTGTCGCCTGCGGGTGAAGGCGATGAGGCCGCGCTGCGCGCGCGCGCGCGGCGCGGCGGCGTCGACGTTTCCGACCAGGATGACTGGTCTGACATGTTCAGCAAGATTTTGACCTTGCGAGTCGAGCCGCGCCTGGGCCTGGAGCGGCCTTGCGTTCTTTATGAATATCCCGCCTGTGAAGCCGCACTGGCGCGGGTCAGCCCGCGCGACGTCCGCGTCGCAGAACGGTTTGAACTCTATGTCTGTGGCGTGGAGCTGGCCAACGGCTTTGGCGAATTGACCGATCCCGTCCAGCAGCGTTCGCGTTTTGAAAGCGCCATGACCAAGAAGGAAAAACTCTATGGCCAGCGCTATCCTCTGGACGAGGATTTTCTGGCCGCGCTGGCCCATATGCCGCCCGCCAGCGGCGTGGCGCTGGGGTTCGACCGGCTGGTGATGCTGGCGACCGGCGCGCCCAATATTCATGACGTCCTTTGGACGCCGCTGATGTCTTGATTCTTTTGCCTTCTCCAGGCCCTGTCTGTGGCGACGCAGCATGGCCGCCATTCCTGTTTTGGGGTGGCGAAAAAATCGCCTGAGAGTAGGGTTCGCCCGCCATGACCGACGCAGCGGCCGTCCGCAAAATCGCCCATGACACAAGCTTCACCGTGCTTGTGGCTATAGGTTTCTGTCATCTCTGCAATGACATGATGCAGTCGCTGTTGCCGGCGATCTATCCCACCTTGAAAACCCAGTTTCACCTGAGCTTTGCGCAGATCGGGTTGGTGACCTTGGCATTTCAATGCACCGCCTCGCTGTTCCAGCCGGTCGTCGGTTATTTCGCCGATCTCAAGCCCATGCCTTATTCGCTGGCAATCGGCATGGTCTCCACTTTGTTGGGACTGCTGGTGCTGGCGGTGGCGCCCAGCTATCCGGTGTTGCTGATCGCGGCCATGATGATCGGGTTGGGTTCGGCGGTGTTCCATCCCGAATCCAGCCGGGTGGCGCGCATGGCCTCCGGCGGCCGTTACGGCCTGGCACAATCGGTATTCCAAGTCGGCGGCAATACGGGACAGGCGATCAGCCCGCTGACCGCGGCGTTGTTGGTGGCGACCTATGGCCAGCGTTCCATCGTCTGGTATGCCGGGTTGGCGCTGTTGGGCATTGTGGTGCTCTACAATATCGGCACCTGGTACAAGCATCACGGACTGGCGCGGATCAAAAGCCACCATGCGTCCCGGGAATCGAGTCTGCCGAAAAACAAGATCATCCTGTCGCTGACGATCCTGCTGCTGCTGATCTTTTCCAAATTCTTCTATCTCGCCAGCATCTCCAGCTATTACACCTTCTATCTGATCCACAATTTCGGCGTGTCGGTGCAGAGCGCCCAGGTGCATCTGTTCTTCTTCCTGGGCGCGGTGGCGGTGGGAACCCTGCTGGGCGGCCCTTTGGGTGACAAGATCGGGCGCAAATATGTGATCTGGTTCTCCATCCTGGGGATGCTGCCTTTCACCCTGATGCTACCTTACGCCAACCTGTTCTGGACCGGAATCTTGTCGGTCATCATCGGGCTGGTGATGGCATCGGCGTTTCCCGCTATCGTGGTCTATGCCCAGGAATTGCTGCCGGGCCGGGTGGGTATGATTTCGGGGCTGTTCTTCGGCCTGTCTTTCGGCCTGGGCGGTATCGGTGCCGCGGTGCTGGGAGCGCTGGCGGATGCCACCTCCATCGCTTATGTCTATAAGGTCTGCGCCTATCTGCCCGCGATCGGTCTGCTTGCCATGTTTCTTCCCAGCTTCAAGGCCAAGACGTGACGATGGCCCCGCGTTGTTTGGGCGAGAGCGCAGCGAGCGCTCAAATAACGCAAACAGATTTTGAACAGGTTGCACGGCGTTATGCGGTGGCAGTGTCGCCGCATTTGCTTTCGCTGGTCGATCCGGCCGATCCCAATGATCCCATCGCGCGCCAGTTCCTGCCCAGCCTGGAAGAGTTGAACACCCTGCCGGAGGAGCGCAGCGATCCGATCGGCGACGCCACGCATTCGCCGGTGCCGGGCATTGTGCATCGCCATCCCGACCGGGTGCTGTTCAAGGTGGTGGCGGCCTGTCCGGTCTATTGCCGCTTCTGTTTCCGGCGCGAAATGATCGGCCCCGGCAAGGACAATCTCTTGTCGAAGGCGGAGTTCGAAAATGCGCTGGCTTATATCGCGGCTCGTCCGGAAATCTGGGAAGTGATCCTCACCGGCGGCGATCCCTTCATCCTCAGCCCGCGCCGCATCGCCGAGATCACGCAAAGGCTGAGTGCGATTGCGCATGTCAAAGTGATCCGCTGGCATACGCGGGTACCGGTCACCGATCCGGCAAGGATCAGCGACGATCTGGTGGCGGCTCTGCACGCGCCTGGTGCCACCAGCTATGTCGCCATCCATGCCAACCATCCGCGCGAATTTGTGCACGAGGCGAAAGCGGCAATCGCCCGGCTGGCGGATGGCGGCATCCCCCTGCTCAGTCAGTCCGTGCTGCTCAAGGGCGTCAACGAGACGGTGGACGTTTTGGCAGATCTGATGCGGACTTTTGTCGAAAATCGCATCAAGCCTTATTACCTGCATCATCCCGACCTGGCGCCGGGAACGTCGCATTTCCGGCTGGGGATCGAACAGGGTCTTGCGCTGATGCGCGAGCTGAGGACGCAAGTCTCAGGCCTGGCCATGCCAACCTATATGCTCGACATCCCCGGCGGCTTCGGCAAGGTGCCGCTGGAATCCACCAATGTCGAACGCATCGCTTTCGGCCACCGCATCCGCGATGGGCGGGGTATTTGGCATGATTACAGCGCAGGCTGAAAGATCGTCCGGCCCTTTGCTTGCGCTCCGGGCGCTCGTCCATACGCTGTCGCTATGGACCTTTCGCATGTCCACTGGACATGCTCACATCCTTTCGGATGCCGCTCCTCGCCCACGCAGCCGCTTGAAGAACGCGCTGAGCCTGTGACGGAACTGCTCGCGCTTGACGACGCCCATATCCGTAACCCAGTTGAGCTGGATCACCCGGCGAGGACCTTCAAAGGCATGGAAGCCGTGCCAGGCATTGGGTTCGTTCTTGAAGATCAGCATCGTGCCTTCATCCGGCGGCACTTCGGCGATCACATCTTCCAGATTGTCGGGTGAGCGCAGCAGGCGCAGCCGGCCCGTCTTGGCTTCCCATTCATTGTTCATATAGATCAGCACCGTGATCAGCTTGGTGCGCGAGTCGGTATGGATCTGGCCGTCGCGCGCCGCCGAGACGCCGCGCGCCGTCACCATGGTGGGCCGCCCTTTCAGGTCCACGCCCAGCTTGCGTTCCACCGCGCGGGTGAAGTCCGGTCCCTGAATGGCATCGATCAGCCGCGCGAAGGCCGGGCCATAATCCAGCGTCGGCAAGGGGAAAGACCCGGGATGGGTGACCAGCGGATAATCGGCATTGATGGCCGGCATTGCCTCGGCCCGCACGAAATGCGGCACCATGGCGAAAGCGAAAGGTTCGCGCATCAGGGGCGCGGCCTCGAAAGCTTCCAGGTTTATGGGCAGGGCGCTCATGGCAGCGGAATACTATTTCGCCGCCCAAAACGCAAAATAAGGCCGACGGGGTCTCAGGCCCGCCTCCGCTTCGTGCGCGTTAGCGCACAGGAAGGGGAGGTGGCCGTAGCATCGTTTACGACGCGTAGGCCGGAGAGGTTCATCAAAAAAATTGGGACGGGAGCATGCTCCCGTCCCATATCCGGAAATCCGAATTTGCCCCTCGAGATTTCCGAAATACCCCCGCCTAGTTGGTGCTGTAATGGATGATTTGAGCGGTATTGCCGACCGCGCTGGAGGTGAGGCCCACGCTGCCGCCGGTGTTGAAGACATTGGCATTGACGTTGGAGACCACGCCGGAATTGTTCAGCTGATGGGTGATGATCGGCATGTTGGGCGCGTTGGAGTCGGCTTCAAGACTGTTGCCCAGGGCCGAGTTCTGGATCACCGCATTGCCGGCGATGTTGGAGATATTGGCATTGACCCGGGCATAGGGGTCGCCCGCCTGGCATTCCTGGCTGTTTTTGACCGAAGTGAGGATCGGATCGGTCGAGACGCTGGCGCCGTTGCACACCGCCGTGTTCTGGATGCCGACACTGCCCCAGACATTGTTGGCGTCCAGGTTGACGTTGGAGCCGACGTCGGCGTGGGGGCCCACGATCTGCTTATTCTGCACCCGCGTATCGTTCATGGTGGTGATGTCGATCAGGTTGCCGGCCGCGGCACCATGGGCAACCACGTCACCGCCCACCGTGTCGACGCTGGCGTTCAGGGTGGACCAATCCGTCTGCAGGTTGATCTGGCTGTTGAGGATCTGGCTGCCGACGCCGCCCTGGGTGTTGGAGTTGGTGCCGTCCGCCAGCGACGCGCCGGCCGACAAGGCCAGGATCGAAGCGGTAAGAAGGATCTTCAAGGATGTCATGATGGGCTCCTGAGGTGTTCGGTGTGAGGGTTAGAGGCCGCCGCGCAAGGTCGGCGCTCCGGCATCGGCATAGCCGTGATAGGGATCGTTGCGGCCCGCACCATTGCTTGCTTCGCTATAAGACGCGGGCGGCGGCGCGTAATAGGCGGGCTGCGGCGCGGAAGGTTGCGGCGCATAGGGCTGTGGCGCATAAGGCTGCGGATAAGGCTGCGGGCGATAGGCCAGGGGCGCCGGCGCGGCGCTGGCCACCTGCTGGGGATATTCGCCGGCTTGACGCAAGGGATCGTTCTTGGTGCCCAGCGGAATCTCGCAGGCCGCAACCGGTGCGCGATAGATGCGGGTGATCATTTCCAGGGTGGCGCGTTCGATCACCGAGCGCACGGCCAACTGGATGGGCTCCAGCGCGCTTTCGCCCACGCTGACGTCGAAGAAGTTGGTGCCCAGGAAGTCGAACACGCCGGCGGAAACCTGGCGGCCGATGATCTGCTTCTGATAGGAGATCACGTCGGCCACTTCCAGCGTGTTGGTGTTGACCAGCCGCATGTCCAGCCCGACATTCATCACATACAGGCTGCCGGAGGCAGTGCCGGTGGTGGCGTTGCTGGCGGTGCCGCCGCCAGTGCCGTTGGCATTCTCGCTGCGGATGTTGAAGTTCAGCTCGGTGATGCCGCCCACAATGTAATAGTCCGAACCCGGGATCGAACCGGCCAGGATCTTGCGGAAATCGCCGGCCTGCGGATTGGGATGCTGGTCGTCGCCGATCAGCTTGTTGTTGGCATATTTCAGCTCCATCTCGGCGACGGAGGTGTCGAAGCGTTCGACCATATGCACGCCGGCCTTGTTCAGGGCGCTCATCGCCATCAGCGCGGCGCCGGCCGTGACCTTGCGGCCCGAGCCGTCGGCTTCGGTCTTGCCGGTATAGTCGGCGATCTGGCCGACCGCGATGCGCACCGGGCGTTGGCGCACGAACCCGCCCATGCAGCGCAGGGCGGCGGAATAGGGTGTTTCGTTGGAAATGACCGGCGATCCGCCGATGGGAGCTGTGTAACGGCCTTGCGAATCCGCCACCGGGCTGATGCAGCCTTCGAGGGCAACGGAGGCCAGCAACAGGACCAGCGGCTTGAGAATATGCTTGCGGGGCGTCATGGGGAGGGGCTTCCCTTTTTCCTAATCGTCAGTGCGTGTTGAGGTTGGCGGTGGCCGTCTGGTTTCCGTTGTTCGTCTGGGTCGAGTCGATGATTGTGGTGTTGTGGTTCCCGAGGACGACCACCGACAATTGATTGCCGATCGCAGTGGCCTGTCCGTAGGCGCTCCCTGCACCGCCCGTGCCAACGCCGGCGCCGGCATACTGGGCACCGCCGCCCTGCTGATACGTGGAGGAGGTCACCTGGCCATTGACCATGGTGAGATTGCCGTTGGCATCGCGCATGGAATAGGCGGACGCCTGGTTCTGTGAGGCCGCGCCATAGCCGTTGTACAAGGCCGAATTGGTCCAATCGCCGGCCTGGGCGGCGGAGCTGCCCAGGATGAGGAGCGCGAAGGCGGCAGCGGTTCTGGCGTGGGTCATAAGCATGGGCATCTTTCCGATCTGATGCCTGCTGTGGAGCAACGCCCATGCCACCGGGCCTTAACGGCGGTTAAGCTTTTGCCGTGCCGCGCCGGCACAGTCACCAGGCGAAATCCGCGGAAATCCTGGGCTTTTAAGCCATCCGGCGCGTTTGGTGGCCGCGGGAAGGACGCCGCCGGCCACAACCATGTCCCGAAATGACCTGCTCCTGGCCCTACCCCAAGGCTTGGAAAGCTGTGCCGCCATGGCACAGGGGGCGGCGGGCTGCGTGTCATCCCGCGCCTTGGCGGGAACCTCGAAGCCTCCTAGTGTCCCGCTTCCGAAATTCGCATGCGCATCTGGCGCCGGGCGATTTTCGGTATTGAGGGACACTGGCAACCCATTGATTCCTGGTGTCGTTTCAGTTTCGAAGTTCGCCTGGAGCCCGTATCAATGAAATCGCGAACTTCAAAACCGCGACACTAGGTAGGCGCATGGCTTTCCTGCAATCGGCGCCCCCGCGCCAGCCTTTCTTTCGCGCGCCGCCGGTCGTGCTGTGGCTGATCGGTGCGCTCGCGGCTCTGCATCTGTTGCGGGTGACCAGGCCGGGCCGCGAGCCGGACAATCTTGTTTACGAGTTCGGTTTTTACCCGTTGCGCTACAGCCGGGCTTTTCTGGAAAGCCATATGGCCAATCCCGGCACCTTGTGGGAACGCGCCATTCCCTTCATCTCCTATATCGGGCTGCACAATGACTGGACCCATCTGATCATCAACAGCCTGTGGCTGCTGGCGTTCGGTCCGATCGTGGCGCGGCGCTGGGGCGGGGTTCTGTTTCTCGCCTTCTTCACCATTTGCGGCATCGCTGGTGCCTTGGCGTATCTGGCCTTCAACTGGGCAAGCCCGGTGCCGGTGGTGGGCGCCTCCGGCGCCATTTCCGGCCTGATGGCGGCGGCGCTTCGAATGCTGCCCGGCCAGGCGCCCTGGGCCATGCCGGGCGAGGCGCCGCTGGCGCCGTTATGGTCGCGCCAGATCCTGGTCTTCACCGCCGTCTGGGCGGCCATCAATCTGCTGACGGGCCTCACGGGGTTGGGCATGGGTGGGGACAGCGGCCTGATCGCCTGGCAGGCCCATCTGGGCGGCTTCATCGTCGGGCTGTTGCTTTCAGGGCCGTTCGACACCCTGCGCCCCCGCAATGTCGGCACGCCGGTGGATCGATAACCTTGCCGGACACAAAGGCTGCGGCATAGGGTTTCTGACTGGTGTAGTAGGATCGCGCGATGCGCCTGCCCAGGCTGAGCAAACTGGAAATGCAGATCATGGAGGTGCTGTGGACCGCCGGTCCCTCCCCCATCCGTGAGATTCAGGAACGCTTCGGGTCCAAGAACCGGCCTGCCTATACCACCGTGCAAACCATGGTCTATCGGCTGGAAGCCAAGAAGGCGCTGAGGCGCGCCAGGAAAATCGGCAACGCTCATATCTTCGAGGCGGTGATCACGCGCGATGCCGCCAAGGCCCGGCTGGTGGACGAGTTTCTCTCCATCTTCGGCGGGCGGATGCAGCCGGTGATGGCCCAGCTGATCGAAGCCGGCAACCTCACACCCAGGGATGTGGCCGACGCCGAGAAGCTGCTTAAGGAACTGGCCGCCAGGAAGAAGAGAGAAATGTGATCCCGGCTCTGCCGGATCATTTCAGCCGCGACGGCAGCTGACGCTTGCCGTCGTTGGTGGCTCGCTACTCCGCCGGCGCGATGCTGGGGCCTGCCCGGCGCGTCTTGCGGCGCTGCATCCGGGTGCTGAGATGGTCGAGATAGGAATAGATCACCGGCGTGATGTAGAGCGTCAGGAGCTGCGACAGCAGCAGGCCGCCCGCCACGCACAGGCCCAGCGGCCGTCGGGATTCCGCGCCGGCGCCACTGCCGAAGGCGATGGGAAGGGTGCCCATCAAGGCTGCCATGGTGGTCATCATGATGGGACGGAAGCGGGTTAGTGCGGCTTCATAGATCGCCTGCTCGGGCGCGACGCCGGCATCGGTTCGCTGCCGGTTGAGCGCGAAGTCGATCATCATGATGGCGTTCTTCTTGACGATGCCGATCAGCATGATCATGCCGACAAAGGCATAGAGCGTCAGCGACATGTCCGAATGAATGACACCCGCCAGGAACAGAAGATGCGCCAGCCACAGGGTCAGCAAGCCGCCCACCGCCGCCGAGGGCAGGCCCGACAGGATGGTCAGGGGATGGATGAAGCTCTCATACAGGATGCCCAGGATGATGTAGACCACCACCATGGCGATGACGAGCAGGATGCCCATATTCTTGGTGGATTCCTCGAACGCCGCCGCCGTGCCCTGGAAATTGCCCTGAATGGCGTCGGGCATCCCGATCGCCTCGCCGGCCAGCCGGATACCGCTGACCGCGTCCGACAAGGCCTTGCCGGGCGCGAGGTCGAAGGAAATGGTCACCGCGGGAATCTGGCCGGCATGATTGACCGACAAGGGAACCGTACTGGCTGTCAGATCGGTGACGGCCGTCAGCGGCACCAGCATGCCGCCCGTGCCGGTGATATAGAGCCGGTCCAGGGCGCTGGCATCGCGCTGGTATTGCGGCAACAGCTCCATGATCACTTCGTACTGGTTGGATGAGGTGTTGATCTGGGAGATCTGCTGACCGCCAAAGGCCGAACCCAGCGCAAGCTCTATCTGCTGCGGTGACACCCCAAAGGCGGCCGCCTTATCGCGATCGATCTTGACCTGCACCGACGGCATGACCGCATCGTTGTCGGACGTTATGTCCACAAAGCCTGTCTGCCGGCGCATCTCATCCATCAGCCGGCTCGAATAGTCCTGCAGCTGGGCGAGATCCAGGCCCTGCAAAGTGTACTGGTAGGTGGAACGGGCCATGCGCGCGCCAAGCCGGATGGACGGCGGATTGGTGAGAAACACGTTCACGCCGGGAATGCGGGACACTTTGGGGCGCAACCGGCGGATGATTTCCTCAGGGGTCGATTTGCGCACCGAAAGGGGCTTCAAGGTGATCATCATCATCCGGGCCTGGTTGGTGCCGGCGCTGCCATTGGCGCCTTCCATCTGGGCCAGCACGCCCTCTATGTCGGGATCGTCGCCTATGACCTTGGCGACTTGCCTCGTATAGGCCGCCATTTGTGTGTAGCTGGTGCCGTTGGCGGCCTGGATATTGCCCTGCAGGCGGCCGGTATCGTCGCTGGGCAGGAAGTCCTGCTGCATCACAGACAACAGCAACACCGACGCGGCCAGGCTTGCGAAGAAGATGCCCAGGATTGCCCTGGGATGGGTGATGCTCCAGCGCAGGGTGCGGTCGTAAAAGGCCTGCACGGCATTGAAGGTATTTTCGCTCAACCGGTAGAAGGCATTGTGTGCCTGACCGTGCTCGGCCTTGAGGATGCGGGCGCACAGCATGGGGGTCAGGGTGATGGAAATCACGCCGGAGAACAGGATCGCCAGGATGATGGTGACGGCGAATTCGTGGAGCAATCGTCCCACAATGCCGCCCATGAAGACGATGGGAATGAACACCGCCGCCAGGCTGATGGTCATGGACAGGATGGTGAAACCGATCTCGGACGATCCCTTGAGCGCCGCATCAAAAGGCTTCTCGCCCATCTCGATATGCCGGACGATATTCTCCAGCATCACAATGGCGTCATCTACCACAAAGCCCACCGACAGGGTCAGCGCCATCAGCGAGAGATTGTCGAGGTTGAAGCCAAAGGCCGACATGCCGGCAAAGGTGCCGATGACGGCGATGGGCAAGGCCAGCGAGGGAATAATGGTGGCCGACACCCGCCGCAGGAAGATGAAGATCACGCCCACCACCAGGGCGCCGGCGATCAGCAGCGTGGTCTGCACATCGGCGATGGAAGCCCGGATCTGCTGGCTTCTGTCAAACACGATGTCCAGCTTGACCGATGGCGGCAGGTTCGCCTGGAACTGAGGCAGGACCTTCTTGATGGTGTCGGTCACCTGCACCACGTTGGAACCCGGCTGGCGGAAGACAGCCAGCACGATGGCTTCCCGGTTCTTGAACCAGCTCTTGGAATAGGGATTTTCCAGTCCGTCGACCACGCGCGCCACGTCCTTCAGCCGGACGGGACTGCCATTCTGGTAGGTGACGATCTGGTTATTGAATTCCGCGGCATTATTGAGCTGGCCGCCTGTATGGATGACAGTGGAGCGGGTGGGGCCGTTCAGCGCCCCGGTAGCGAGATTGACATTGGCCTGCGCGACGGCGTTGACCAGCTTGTCGATGCCGATCTGGCGGGTGGCCAGCGCCGCCGGATCGGCCTGGATGCGGACCGCGTATTTTGCAGAACCGAACACGCCGACCTGCGCCACGCCTTCGATGGTCGAAATCTGCCGCGCCAGCAGGGTTTCGGCATATTCATCCACTTCCGACGGCTTCAGGGTCGAAGAACTCATGGCCAGGAACATGATCGGAATGTCGGCCGGGTTCTGCTTGCGGAAGGTGGGCGGCTGCGGCAGCGCCTTGGGCAGGTTGCGGGTGGCAGCCGAGATGGCCGATTGCACATCCTGGGCGGCGGCGTCCACGCTGCGGTCCAGGCTGAACTGCAACTGGATCTGGGTCGAGCCCTGGGTGCTGGTCGACGTCATCTGGTCGATGCCGTTGATGGTGGAGAACTGGTTCTCCAGCGGCGAGGCCACCGACGATGCCATGGTGTCGGGATCGGCGCCCGGCAGGCTGGCGAACACCGAAATGGTGGGGAAGTCGATATTCGGCAGGTCCGACACCGGCAGGCTGGAATAGCCATAGGCACCGAAGATCACCAGCGCGGCCATGACCAGGGTGGTCATGACGGGCTTTTCGATAAAGCGCTTGGATAGATTCATCTTCGTTCCGCTCTGCGGCTGTCAGCCTTCACGGTCCTGAACATGCGGCACCTTGCGCCGGCCGCTGGTCATGGGACCTTTGCCTGCGCCCTTGGCTGTGTGTGCCTTCGAACCGCCGATACTGACCTTGGCGCCAGGAATGACGCGCAGCTGGCCTTCGATGATGACCAGATCGCCCTTGTGCAGCGCGCCGGTCACGGCGTCATTGACGCTATCATCGAACTGCACTTTCACGGGAACCTGCTGGGCAGTGCCATCCTTGACGACATAGACGAACTGGCCGTCCGGCCCGGTATTGACCGCCTCGCGCGGCACCAGCGTGGCATTGGGGATTTGCGCCAGCGCCACCGTCACATCCACCAACTGGCCCGGCACCAGCGCCATGTCAGCGTTGGGATAGGAGGCGCGCAACTCGATGGTGCCGGTGGTGTTGGTCACGGCATTGCTGATGAAATTGACCGGCACCTGGATATCGTGTTCGCCGCCGGCCTCATGCAGGCCGATGATGATGTTAAGGCCGCCTTTTGCCTGCATCGCCTGGATGCGCGGCAGGTCGGATTGCGGCAGGGACAGCGAAATCTTCACCGGCTGGATTTCATTGAGGGTGACCAGGGGCGTGGCACTGGTGCTGGCAGTCGAGGCGGCGACCATATTGCCCGGCTGGATCAGGATCGGACCGGTCTTGCCGTTGACGGGCGCGCGGATGGTGGTGAATTCCACATTGAGGCGCGCGGATTCCACCGCCGCCTTTGCTTCCAGAAAGGCCGCCTGGGCGTCGTCGAAATCCTGGCCGGCAATGGCATTCTGCGCCTTCAGCCGGGAATAGCGGTCGGCCTTGGCCTTGGCGGTGGCAAGCACGGCCAGGGCATTGTCATAGGTCGCCTGATAGGGGCGCGGATCGATCTGGAACAGGATGTCTCCCGCCTTCACCATCTGGCCTTCCTTGAAATAGGCCTTGATCATCTGGCCCTGGATGCGGGCGTTGATCTGAACGTTGGAGTTGGCCATCACCGTGCCGATGGTGCGCTCGATCACCGCCATATCGCCGATTTCCACCGCCGCCACTTTGACCGGTGCGGCCCCGGCGCGGCGGGCTACCGGCTTGGTGTCATGGGTGAAATACCAAAGCCCTCCCAGCGCCAGCGCCAGCGCTACCCCACCGATCACAAAGGTGCGGCCCTTCCCGGACGGGGCATCATCCTCGTGGCTGTCCCGCACCGGCGGGGTCTGGAGAGGGGTAATCTGGACGTTCATCGGTAGTCCCTGACGCGGCGGTTCACAGTATACACTTTCGGCCAGCAACATTGCGGATGGGCTGAAGGACCGGTTCCGCAATGCGCTGGTTTTGCCCCCCGCAGGGGTCCAGCGAGGGACCCGGATCCCGGGATTAAGCTTTGATCATGTGGTTATATGCCAAAACTATCTCACAAATGTGCCAGAATTGGGCTTTCGATAACACCTAAAGTGCTGAAAGCGCTGCCAAAACCCGAATCCCGAGGCACGGTTTGGCGACAGAGTGGGGATGGAATGTTGCTCCGCAGCAGGGCCAACGTCTATAAGCCCGCCACTTCCCGTCCACTCTATTGATTCCGGCTCCATGGAAATTCGCAACATCGCCATCATCGCACACGTCGACCACGGAAAGACCACCTTGGTCGATCAGCTGCTCAAGCAGTCCGGCTCGGTGCGCGAAAACCAGCATATGGCCGAGCGCGCCATGGACTCCAACGACCAGGAGCGCGAGCGCGGCATCACCATCCTGGCCAAGTGCACTTCGGTGGAATGGAACGGCGTGCGCATCAACACGGTCGACACGCCCGGCCATGCCGATTTCGGCGGCGAGGTGGAGCGCATCCTCTCCATGGTGGATGGTGTGGTGCTCTTGGTGGATGCTGCCGAAAGCGTGATGCCCCAGACCAAGTTCGTGCTGTCCAAGGCGCTGAAACTGGGGCTCAAGCCGATTGTCGTGATCAACAAGATCGACCGGTCCGACGCCCAGCCCAGGGAAACACTGGAATCCATTTTCGACTTGTTCCTGGCGCTGGAGGCCAATGACAGCCAGCTCGACTTCCATCACCTCTACGCCTCCGGCCGCAACGGCTGGGCGGTGGACGAACTGGAAGACGAGCGCAAGGACCTGTCGCCCCTATTCCGCCGCATCGTGGAAGACGTGCCGGCGCCCAAGCCGCAAGCGTTGGCCGGCGAGGAGCATCCTTTCAAGATGCTGGTGACCACCTTGGAAGCCGACAACTATCTGGGCCGTATCCTGACGGGCCGCATCGAATCCGGTGTCATTACCACCAACCGCAACATCAAGGTGCTGAACCGTGACGGTGAGGTGATCGAAAAGGCGCGCGTCACCAAGCTGCTGGCTTTCCGCGGCCTGGCGCGGGTCCCGGTGGAGCGGGCGGAAGCCGGCGACATCGTCGCCATCGCGGGGCTGGAGACCGCCACTGTCGCCGATACGCTGTGCGATCCTTCGGTGGAAGAAGCGATCCACGCCCAGGCGATCGACCCGCCGACCTTGGCGATGACCATCTCGGTCAACGACTCGCCGCTGGCGGGCCGCGAAGGCGACAAGGTGCAAAGCCGGGTGATCCGCGACCGCCTGTTCCGCGAGGCCGAAGGCAATGTCGCGCTGAAGGTGCATGAAACCGGGGAAGGCAATTTCGAAGTGGCCGGCCGCGGCGAACTGCAGCTTGGCGTGCTGATCGAATCCATGCGCCGTGAAGGCTTTGAATTATCGATCTCGCGTCCGCGCGTGCTGTTCAAGACCGAGAATGGCGAAAAGCTGGAGCCGATCGAGGAAGTCACGGTGGACGTGGACGATGCCTATACCGGGGTGGTGATCGAGAAGATTTCCAACCGCAAGGGCGAGATGGTCGACATGCGTCCCACCGGCGCCGGCAAGACACGCATCGTGTTTCATGGCCCCGCGCGGGGCCTGATCGGCTATCACGGCGAATTCCTCACCGATACGCGCGGTACCGGGGTGATGAACCGCATGTTCCTGGACTATGCGCCGCACAAGGGCGGTGTCGGTGGACGCGTCAACGGCGTGCTGATCTCGACCGAGAATGGTGAAGCGGTGGCTTATGGCCTCTGGTATCTGGAAGAGCGCGGCAAGCTGTTCGTCACCCCCGGCACCAAGGTCTATGAAGGCATGATCATCGGCCAGAACGCCAAGGACAATGACTTGGACGTCAATCCCACCAAGGCCAAGCAGCTTACCAATATCCGCACCACCTCCAAGGACGAGGCGGTGCGCCTGACCCCCATCGTGCCCATGACCCTGGAACAGGCGATGGCCTATATCCAGGACGATGAGCTGGTCGAGGTGACGCCGCAAAACATCCGCCTGCGCAAGCGCGAATTGCTGCCCCATATGCGCAAGCGCGCCAAACAGGCCGCGGAGGCCTAGCGCGGATTTTTTACGTCATGGGTTCGTCGCGCCATCGCTCGTGCACGTCTTGTACACGTCGCTCGGCGCTCCTGCCCATGCCGCAAAATCTCTCGCTATTGCGGCAATCTCTCTATGGGCGGGCTTGACCCGCCCATCCATGGTCCGGCTAGGTTGACGGCCATGAAACCCTCCATCTTCCTGTTCCTGCTCGCCGCCACCGCCCTGGAAGTTTCAGGCGACGCCATCATCCGCAAATCGCTGTTCGAACATGCGGGCGCCGCCCGTATCGGCCTGTTCCTGCTGGGCGCGGCGTTTCTGTCGGGCTACGGCACTTTTCTCAATCTGGCGCCGCTGGAATTCGGCCAGGTTGTGGGTCTCTATATCGCCACCCTGTTTGTGATGTGGCAGATCATCAATTTCGCTTTCTTCCGCGAGATGCCTACGATGCCCATACTGGCGGGAGGCGCGCTGATTGTTGCGGGCGGATTGATTGTCAGTTTCTGGAAAACCGCATGACTGTCGATGACAAGTTGATCGGCTTTGCCAACCGCCTCGCTGACGCCAGCGGCGCGGTGATCCGCCCTTATTTCCGCCAGCGCATCGAGGTGGCGCACAAGCCCGGCAAAGGCGTCTTCGATCCGGTCACCGAGGCCGACAAGGGCGGCGAGCGCGCCATCCGCGCCATCATCGAACGCGAGCGTCCCGAGGACGGCATCCTGGGCGAGGAATATGGCGAGAAGCCGGGGCAGAGCGGGTTGCGCTGGGTGCTGGACCCGGTGGACGGCACCCGCGGTTTTATCACCGGCCGGCATGAATGGGGGTCTCTGATCGCACTGGAAAAGGACGAGGTGCCGGTCTTAGGGCTAATCGACCAGCCCGTGCTGGGAGAGCGCTTCATCGGCGTCAATGGCCGCAGTCTTCTGATCGAAGGCGAAAAGCGCACGCCGCTGAAAGTCCGCGAGTGCGCCGAGATCAAGGACGCGATTCTCTGCGCCACCGATCCCAGCCAGTATTTTTCGCACGCCCAGCAGGCAGCGTTCGCGCGGGTGAAATCCAGCGTGCGCATGACCCGCTATTGCGGTGACTGCTATCTGTTCGCGATGCTGGCCATGGGCTTCATCGACATCGTCATCGAAGCCAATTTCAATCGTTGGGATATCGCCGCCCTGATCCCTATCGTGGAGGGCGCGGGCGGCGTCATTACGTCATGGGATGGCGGCGATTGCCGCGACGGCAAAACCATCCTGGCCAGCGGCGACAAGCGCCTTCACGAAGAAGCCATAAAGCTGCTGAAATAGGCGCATAAACCAGCGTCTACATTCGTCATTGCGGCGGCGCTTGCACCAATCTCGCCGCAATCTGCCTTTGTTTGACGGGCATGAAACTGTCGCGTGCAGATCACGTTCTCTTACCGAACTCTGATCCATTCTGAGGAGGAATGCATGTCTTTGCGCGACTTCAATACCCCGTCCACGGACGATCCTATCGCACTTCACAATGAGCCCTTGGGCAATGGTTCAGGGTTGGATGCCTTTCACACCACCCAGCCGGAAGACATCGAGCCCAACAACACGCCCAAGATCATTGGCGCGATTGCAGTGGCTTTGATGCTTGGCACCGCCGGTGCGGCGCTGTACGCGACCTCGGGTCACTCGACCAAACCGGTGGTCACGGCCAGCAATATGCCAGCACCTGCCGCGCCCGCGCCGGTTGCTGCAACTCCGGCTCCGGAGGCGACTGCGCCGGCCGACAATATGGCTGCGAGCAACCAGCCGCCTTTGCCGGACACCAAGGCGCCCGAGACAAAGCCTGCGGCAGAAAAGACTGCGGCGGCTGACACCCCTGTGAAGACGGCCAAGTCGCATCGTCAGGCGTCATCCAGCACCGATGTTGCTGCAAACACGGCCAAGAGCGGTTCGGCTGGCGATGCCAGTTCGGCCCGAATGGCGGCTGACTCGACCCAGTCCACGGTCCAGCCGCAGCAGCAGGCTGCTGTGACTGCGCAGCCCGTCGCTCCGGCCCCGTCGCCATCTGACGTGGCCAGCAACAACAGCCAGTCCAGCGTGACGGTGCCCCAGGGTGCCAACAGCGCTTCGGACATTCCGGCCCAGCCTGCCGCGCCGCAGGAATCCCAGCAGGCCAATAATGCACCCGCCCAGGATCAGCAGGCCGCCACCCCGGCTCAGCCTGCTCCGGCTGCCCAGCCTGCTCCCGCTCAGTCTGCGGGTCAGGTCAACCAGTAAAGTCGGTCCAGGTTTGATATGAAGACCGCGCCCCGGAAGAAATTCCGGGGCGCGGCTTTTTATGAGAGCGGGCGGCTCTTCATGAAGCTGTCGAAAGCAGCCCAGAACTCGGCACGGATCGGCGGACGTTCCATCAGAATCTCGTGCTCCGCCTCTTTGATCTCCACATACTGGCCATGGGGCAGGCGCTGAGTGAAGCTCCGGGTTTGCGGGGTCAGGCCGATGCGGTCCTTGCCCGCTCCTACCATAAGCAAGGGCGTGGTTACCGCCTCCGCTTGAGTACGCAACCAATCCATCGAGCGGATCGCCGCCGCCAGCCAGCCCCAGGTCGCGCCCGCCAGGCGCAGATCGGGATGCTCGCGCAACAGCATCTGTGTGCGCTCGAAACGCTGCGGATCGGAAGTGACCAACTGGGTGGCGAAGGTGACCCTGTGAGGATCTCGCGCTTCCATCCCCCACACCCAGCCTGCATGCCGGCCGCGCCAAAGCTGGTAGCCCGTCACGGCCCGCACCAGGAACTCGCGCTGGCCGCGAAAGGAAATGCCGATCATCGGCGCGGACAACACGCCGGCGGCGAAGCTCGCCGGCTTGTGGGCCAAAAGCCGCAAGAGATTGTGCGCACCCATGGAATGGGCCAGCGCCACCGGTTTTTCGCCCTCCGCCAGCATGGGGGCGACGATCCAGTTCATCAGGGTGCTGAGGTCTTCGTCATACTCGCTGAAGTCACCGACAAAGCTCTTGCGGCTGTCGTCGGTCAGGCGGGTCGAGCCGCCCTGGCCGCGCCAGTCCATGGTCGCCACCGAATAGCCGCGCCCGCGCAACTCGTCGATGACCTCGAAATATTTCTCGATGAATTCGGTCTGGCCGTTGAGCAGGACGCAGACACCGCGGGCTGCGACGTCAGGCGCCGCCGGGAACCGGGCCGCCCGCAAGGTGGCGCCCACCGCCTTGATCGGTACCGGTTCAAACAGGGTGGCAGAAGGGATCATCTGGGCGCAAATCGGCTGCTTCGGTAGGCACTTAAGCCTGATTTTCAAGGGCCGGGAAAGGCTTGAATGCGCAGGTTTGCACCCCAGATAGCCGTTGTCCGGCCGCCGTTTCGGGGCCGGTCTTCCGCCCCGTGCAGATGGTCTGACGGGGTCCGCAACAACGCTTTTTTGGAGGTTGTCCCATGCGTATCGACTATTCCCCCTTTTTCCGTTCCACCGTCGGCTTTGATCGCCTGATCGGCCTTCTGGAAACTGCCTCGGAGCAGGGCTATCCGCCCTACAATATCGAGCGCAGCGATGAGAATAATTATCGCGTCAGCCTGGCGGTCGCCGGCTTTGCCGAAAAGGACCTGTCGGTCGACGTGAAAGATCGCGTCCTCACCATTACCGGCAAGCGCGAAGAGGCTGAGAAGCCCAACACTGCTTTCCTGCATCAGGGCATTGCCGGCCGCGCCTTTGAGCGCCATTTCCAGCTCGCCGAGCATGTCGAAGTGAAGGCGGCCCGCCTCGAGAATGGCCTGCTTCATGTCGACCTGGAGCGCGTCGTGCCGGAAGAGAAGAAGCCTCGCCGCATTGCCATCAATGCATCGGCCGCGGCGGCGCTTCAAGGCACCAAGGTGGCTGCCTAAGTCATCTGAGGTTATCGAGAAATCCGGCGGGGCATCCGGTGGGTGCCCCGCCTTTTTGCTGCAGGCTCAGACAGACGCCGCCAAGGCGTCGGCAAAGCGGCCGGGCAATTTGGCGCCGGAGAAATCCGCGCCTTGCATTTCGCTGTCGCGCATATCGGCATCGGCAAGGTTGGCATAAGCCATGTCGCATCCAGACAACCGCGCCCGGCGCAAATCCGAGCCGCGCAGATCGGCATAGCGGGCCTGGGCATTGTCCAGGCGGGCGGGAAGAAGGCGTTCCCCGGAAATCATCAGCGGGCCCAATTTGGTGTCGCGCAGATCGGCATGATTGAGCTGGGCGCCGGACAGATTGACGCCGCGCAGGTCCGCCCCACCCAGCTTGGCCGAGCGCAGGTCGGCGCCTGCCAGGTTGGAACCTTGCAGCGACGTGCCTTCCAGATTGACGCCGTAAAACAGGGCGCCTGGCGCGATCAACGCGGTCAGCGTGTATTGCGATAGCTTGGGAATGTGCCTCAGATCCTTGCCGGTGAGATCGGCGGGTTTTCCTTCCCGGCCGTCGCTTTCGGCCCAGCGGGAATGGGCGGCCAGGATATTCTCCAGGGTGGCCACCTCTTCAGGATCGGGCTGGGAGGATTGCGTCAGGGTCTGGGAGAGGTCGGCGCCATGGGTGGTGGCGAAATCCATTTTGGCGCCCACCAGGATGCAGCCGGCCAGGTCGGCGCCGGTCAGGTTGCAGCCCGAAAGGTCGGCATTTTCCAGATTGGCGCCGGTCAGCCGGGCCTGGCGCAGATTGGCGCGGGTCAGCCGGCAGCCTTTCATCACCGCGTCTGTGAAGTCGGCTTGCACCGCGATGGCGCCGGTCATCTTGGCCCGTTCCAGGTTGGCGGAATTCATCATCGCCGCCGGCAATTCGGACGGACCCAGGTCGTGCTGCAGCACCTTGAGGTTCCCGTATTTGTCCTTTTCGGCGATGGTCCCCTCGCGCAGGTCGGCCTCATAAAGGTCGGTGCCGATCAGGTTGGCGCCGCGCATGGAGGCGCCGCGCATATCGGCGCGGCGCAGGCTCGCCCCCGACAGGTTGGCGCGGCGAAGGTCGGCGCCGAAGAAGCTGGCCGAATCCAGCTTGGCGCCTTCGAAATTGGATTCTTCCAGCACCGCGCCGGTGAAATCTGCATCCGCCAGGTTGCGGCCCGACAAATCCAGGCCGGAAAGGTCGCAAAAGGCAAAAACCGCCCGCGCGCCGCCGACCCGCCCGGAATAGAGCATCTCATGCCGTGCGGCGCTGGCGTTCACGTCTTTCTGCGTGAGCCTGGCGAAGCCGGTATGGCGGGCCTGGGTCATGAGCTCTCGAATCTTCACGGATTAAGGCTTTTTCACGCGCGATTTTGCGCCGAAGGCCTCTAACACCCGATTAAGAAAGCCAGATTTGGCCCCGAACCGGGCCTGGATGCGAAAATTGCTGTTGAACCGGGACCATAGGCAGGTACAAAGGCGGCCAAGGAGCGCCTTGGCTTGGTCCCCTCTTGGGGGCGGGCCCGTTCTGCGAAGGGTAAACGGTGCAGGCGGCGCGGATACGCGCGGCCAAAGGTCCGGGAGAGCGGACCTCGCAATGGGATAATGCCGAGATCGGCGGCACCGCCGCCCGGCGACTTTATAAGAGGCTGAGTTGATCAAGCACCGTTTGATGCTTTCCGCCGCTGCGGCTGCCTTGCTGACGGCGGTTGTGGCCTCTGCCCATGCCGACACTGAAATTTCCAACAGCACCAGCACCGCGCTGACCACCTCCACCAGTGGGAACATTGTGATCGACGCCTCCGGCAGCGTCGGCATCAGCAGCTCCACCACGTCCCCCATCACCCTCAATTCCGCCAATACCGTCACCAGCAATGGCGCCATCTCAAACGCCAATATCGACAGCGGCGTCGGCGTGGTCATCGACACCACCGGCGGCAATATCCTGTCGTCCAGCGGCTTCATCTCGACGGGTACCATCGATGTGGGCGGCAACGGCACTGCCAAACGCGGCATCGTCATCCAGGGTGGAAATACCTTTTACGGCCCCATAAGCCTGACCACGCTCAGCGTCACGGCCCTGACGGGAGCCACCGCTGTGGCCTCGTCCTCCGCCCTGATCGTGCAGGGTGATGCCTCGGCCGCTTTCCTGTTGGTGCAGGGCACCAAGGTCACCAGCAATATCCTGTTGGGCGGCGGCGGCATCGTCCAGAACGCCAGCGTCAATTCGACCGCATCCAACAGCATCATGGTGGACCTGGACGGTACCCTGAACGGCAATCTTCTGATTGCAGGCGGGCTTTCCGGCGTCGGTCCCGGGCTGATCGGGGTGCAGATCAATGGCGGCATCAATTCCTGCGCCAGCGATACCGGTGCGCCTTCCGGCTTCACCTGTCCGACCTCCTCGGGCGGCTCTTTCATCAACGCCGCCACCATCTCCCTGGTGGGGACCCAGGCCTACAATACCCGCGGCAACAATCCGGAAGCCGGCAGCGCCATCGTCATCGCCAGCAGCATTGCCGGCGGCTTCCTCAATGCCGGTCCAGGCACCTCCAGCAATGTCGGGTCGGCAGTGATCTCCTCCTCCGGACTGCTCGCTTCCGGCGTGTCGCAGCCCACCATATTGATCGATCCCACCCGGTCGATCACAGGCAGTCTCACGGCGCCTCGCGGACCCGCGATCCTGGGACCGGTGACCGCGGATGTCGACCCGATCGATTACGGCTATGCCATGATCAACCGCGGCACCATCACCGCCCAGCCCACGGACCCGGAGCTGGGTACGGCGGCGGTGATCATCCAGGGTGCCTCCTCGGCCTATTTCACCTGTCTTGGCACTTCGACGTCAGCGACATTCGCCACCTGCGGCGCACCGCAGGGCCGGACAGACAATGTCACCACCACAGTCAACGGCACCAACGTCACTACTCCGGTTTCCTACACGGCACTAGGCGGGTTGCTGAACACCGGCACGATCGCGGCGCAGGCCTTTACCAACTCCCAGACCGTCACCAGCAGCGGCATCACCACCGCCACGGCGCTTTATATCGGCGCCTTTGCCGCGGTGCCGCGGCTGGACGTGAAAAGTGAAGCCGTCAATAACAGCAGCAACACCCCCGGCAAGATCGCGGCGCAGGTCAGCGGTATCGGCCAGGGCAGCGCCTTTGGCGTCATCCTCGGCGCCAATTCCAATGTGCCGGAGATCACTGTCGGCCAAGGTGCCAGCATTACCGCCACGGTCAGCACCAACACCATCGCGCCGACCAAGGAGATCGCCACCTCGAGCGCGCCCTTCAGCCTGGTGTCGGAGGCCATCCTGGATCAGGGCGGCAGTCTCAAGACCATCAACAATGCCGGCACCATCCAGGCCAGCAACACCACCCTGATTGCCGATACCGGCGCGGTGACCAGTTCCATCACCAATGCCATCGACCTTTCCGCCGGCACGACCGGCAACGTCACCATCAACAATAGCGGCCGCATCCTGGGCAATATTTATATGGGGGCCGCCGGCAACACCAATGTGCTGAATGTCGGCAACACGGGCAATAACGGGACGTCCGCCAATCCCGCCACCAATGTCGTCAACACGCCTTCCAACTATGCCATCGTGGCGGCGTCCATCATTGACGCCACGCCCGGCTTCGCGCCGCTGACCAATGCCGGCCTCATCGATTTCGGCTCCGGCACCAACCACTATCTGCATGTGGGAGGCTATGGCTATGTCAAGGCGGTGATCAATTCCGGCGCCAGCGCGCTGGCGGTACAGGTCGATCCCAATGGCCAGCTTTATGTTTCCAACACCACCTCGGCGCTGCAGGCCTCCACCTTCAATGTCGCCGCCAACGGCACCTTGGGTCTGGCCATCTCCCAGAGCAACCTCAACAGCCTCAGTCCCGTGGTGCAGGCCGACAGCGCCAACATATCGGGTGCCCAGCTGGCATTGCAGTTCGGCACCTACATCTCGTCCGGCTTTACCGCCGCCAGCACGGCAAGCCCCACGGCCCAGACCATCACCCTGATCCGCGCCCCGGTCATCACCGATACGACCCTTGCCGCGCAGAATGCCCAGTTGGGCCAGAACACGCCGTTCCTGTTTGAGACCCCCACCGAAAGCGGCATCGCTCCGCTTACCGTCAACAATGACCCCAGCGGCCAGCAAACATTGCTGCTGCGTCTGTTGCCGCGCTCCACCGGCGCCACCAATGCGGACGGCTCGCCGGGCCTCAACCTCTCGGGTGAAGCCAGGAAGCAATTCCCCTTCACGGCCTCGGCCCTTGCCACCGACGATGAACTGGGCGCGGCCGTCGCCACCAGCATGACCGTCTACAACACGCCCGGCGTGCCCGGCAGCGGCATCAATGTGGCGGCCTCCCAGCAGCAGGCCCAGCAGGTCTTTTCGCAATTCGCGCCCGATGTCTCGGGCGGCACGCGCGAAATCGCCGTCATGCTCACCGACCAGGCCAGCGGCCCGGTGGCGGCGCGCCAGCGGCTTCTCCGCAGTTTCGGCGATGTGCCGGGTGACATGACCCTGTGGGCCGAGGAATTCACCGGCCAGATCAACAATAAGGGGCGCGTCTCCGGTGACGGCTCGCTGACCTCCTACAAGGATCACGGCTTTGGGTTCAGCCTGGGCCTGGATGGCGGCTCGCCCCGCAATGGCTGGTATGGCGGCGCCTTCACCTTCTATACCGGCGACGTCACCCAGCAGCTTCCGCGCGCCACCCGCACCAACACCCAGTGGTACATGTTGACCGGCTATACCGACTGGCACGGCAAGCATGTCTTCCTCGACACCCAGCTCAGTGCCGCCTATGGCGATTTCGCGGAGACCCGGTCCTTGAGTGTGGGCGGCATCAACCGTGTGGCCACCAGTCGCCGCCCCGGCGCCATGCTGGCCCTGGGCGCCAATACCGGCGCCATGCTGAAATATTCCGGTTTCGAGATCGACCCCCATGTCAGCCTCGATGCCATGACCCTGCGCGAGGAAGGCTATCAGGAAGCCAATGGCGGCCCCGGCTTCGGCCTCGACGTCGCGCCTTATTTCGCCAGTTCGGTGCGCACAGCGGTCGGCGCGGATATCAAGACCAAGATCACGATCTGGAACATCGATCTCACGCCGGAAGCGCGGCTGGGCTATCGCTATGACCTGCTGCAGGATGCGGTGAAGATCAAGGCGGCCTTCGAGTCCACGGGCGGCCGCGGCACTGCGGGCAACACCCTGACTTTCATCGGCCCCGATCCGGACAGCGGGAATGCCATCGCAGGCTTGAGCCTGGGCGCCTCGACGGACACCTGGCAGCTGGGCATCAACTATGACTGGATCCGCGGCAACAACGGCTCTACTACCCAAGTGGGCATCATCACTGTACTCGGTCGTATTTAGCGCGGCCTTTTTGCCCGCTGCGTGCGTCGCGCGTGCTCACGGGCGTTAAGCCCGCTCCGCGCGACGCTCCTGCGCATCGGACAAAAATTCTCGCGCTAACGACCTCGGCCGGCAGGGTGCACTACCAACTTCCCGTGTTCGGCATCGAAGCCCAAGGTTCCTTGGGATCGAGATGGCCATCCTGCAAAAGCTCGATGGAGATGTCATCGGGTGAGCGGATGAAGGCCATATGGCCGTCGCGCGGCGGCCGGTTGATGGTCACGCCTGCCGCCATCAGTTTTTCGCACAGCGCGTAAATGTCGCTGACCCGATAGGCCAGGTGGCCGAAGTTGCGTCCTCCCGCATAGCCTTTTTCGTCCCAGTTGTAAGTGAGCTCGACCACCGGGCTTTCGGCCCCGCCATCCGCCATGCGCTGGGCGTCTTGCGGAGTCGCGAGGAAAACCAGCGTGAAGCGGCCCTTTTCGTTTTCCATGCGCCGGATTTCTTTCAATCCGAGCTTGTTGCAATAAAAATCCAACGAGGCGTCCAGATCGGACACGCGCACCATGGTGTGAAGATAACGCATTGAGGTGATCCTATAAGATTGCTGCTGGCTTCTTTGGACCTAGCATCGCGAAATTCGGCCTCCGGCAAAAGCAAAGATGTCGCAAGGGAACTTCACTTGGAGCAGGTGGCCTTATTCCGGCGGCTTGATCGGTACGCGGACGAGCGCCTTTGCAGGTAAAGAAAACGGATTTCCATCGGTTGCACCAAGGCTTAACGGACGAACATTGCAATGCTGCAAATGCGAAATGATCGGCCGTAGCAGCGCGTCACGCCATAACAGGACCGCGATGCACCATCACGCAATGAAGGCAAAGCCGATGGCTTTCGGCATGACGCGTTTGATACCCCTTGCCAAGAGGGTAAGCGATTGCTTTAAAAGAACCCGTAAGCGTCAGTATACGGCGCGCGTTGGGTTGACTTGGTCTCGAACAAATATGGCGGGCCGGGCATGTAAGCCGGGTCTTCAGTCTTTGAGTGGAGCGCATGGAACGTCCTAATCATCTTAATGTCGCCAATAAAAGCACCGGCAGCAAAGCGACCAGTATCGCCATTGTTGTTGGCATCCATATCGCCGTGATTTTCGGCCTGGTCGCCGCGCTCAACCAGGGCGCTTTGATGAAGCAGCTCCAGGAGATCAAGGCCACCGTCGATACTCAGAAGGAACCGCCAAAGGCGCCGCCGCCGCCGCCGCCGGATCTGGTGAAGCCGCCGCCGCCGGTCGCCATCGTGCCGGAGTTCCAGGTCGCCACCGCGCCGCCGCCGCCGGTTCGTACCGAGGCGCCCAAGCCGCCGGCGCCGCCGCCCAAGGCTGCACCGCCGGCCGCCAGCGATCCGCTGCGCCCCATCATGCGCACGCACACCATCCCGCCCTATCCGCCTATCTCGGTACGCTTGAACGAGTCCGGCACGACACTGATGGAAGTTCACATCACCGCCGAAGGTAATGTCGACGATTGCAAGATCGTGCAGACTTCGAGCTCGGACCGTCTAGACCAAGCCGCCTGCGATTATGTGAAAAGCCGTTGGCGCTGGCAGCCGCCCACCCAGCAGGGCACGCCGACTGCCGTCTCGACCCGCGTGTCGGTCAAGTGGGACCTGAAAGACGCCAAGTAATCCCGTCCATCTCATCAATTCATAAGTTTGCTACGGAGTAGAAAAATGAACTTCAAGAAACTGACGATCGCTGCCGCCATCGTCGCCATGACCAGCCTGAGCGCCGTTGCTCCGGTTTATGCCCAGGCCGCCCCGGCTGCGCCTGCCGATCAGGCTGCCGCTCCGGCTGCGCCTGCTGCTGATGCCGCTGCGCCGGCTGCCGCTCCCGCCGCCCCCTCCGCGGCGGACAAGGCAGCTGCTGCTCCGCAGGAAGCCCCCGCCCAGTACAGCCTTGGCCATATCTGGCAGGAAGGCTCCTGGATTTCGAAGGCCATTCTGGTGGTGCTCGCGATCATGTCGGCCGGCACCTGGTACATCTTCTTCACCAAGTGGATTGAGCAGCAGCGCATCCTGGGCCAGGCCACGCAGGTCGAGAAGAAGTTCTGGACCTCTGCCACACTGAACGAAGGCGTCGACAAGCTGCCCAAGACCTCGGTGTTCCGCGGCATCGCCGAAGCCGGTCTGAAGGCCTCCGCCGGCGGCACCACCCTAGTCGGTCTCAATGACTGGATCGGCATGACCCTCACCCGCCAGCTGGAAGACGCCAATGCCCGTCTGCAGGGCGGCATCGCGTTCCTGGGTTCGGTCGGTTCGGTCTCGCCGTTCGTCGGTCTGCTCGGCACCGTCATGGGTATCTTGAACGCGCTGATCGGCATCGGTGTTGCCGGCCAGGCTTCGATCGACAAGGTCGCCGGCCCGGTCGGTGAGGCGCTGATCATGACCGCCATCGGTCTGTTCGTCGCGGTTCCGGCGGTGTTGCTCTATAACTACCTGGTCCGCCGCAACAAGGTCATCACCGAGAAGCTGCGCGCCTTTGCGGGCGACCTGCAGGCCTATCTCATCAGCAAGAGCAAGTAAGCTAATCCGAAAGGCAGCTTGCTGGAGATAAAATCATGGCAGTCGACGTCCAACACGCGGTCGAAGACGATGTTGCGGAACTGAACGTTACGATCAACACCACGCCTTTGGTGGACGTGATGCTCGTGATGCTCATCATCTTCCTGGTCACCATTCCGGTGATCTTGAAGACGGTGAACCTTCAGTTGCCGACCTACCGCAACATCGTCACCCAGACCAAACCGGAAAATATCGTGATCGCCGTCACCACCGACGAGACCACATATTACAACAACGTCCCGGTCGATCCGCAGACGATGGTCAAGAACTTCGTCGACGCGTTGAAGCGGGCGGTGGCAGCCAACAAGCCATTGCCCGAAGTGCATATCCGCGGCGACAAGAATGTGCGCTTCGAGGCGATCGGCCGTGTCATCTTGGCCTGTCAAAGGGCCGGCATCCAGAAGGTGGGGTTCATCACCGAGCCCCATGCTCTGGAAGCCAACAGCTACTGAGGTAATCCGCCATGGCAATGAGTACCAGTACGGCTGACGGCGAAGTGATGGTGGAAATGAACACCACGCCGCTGATCGACGTGATGCTCGTTCTTCTTACCCTGCTCATTATCACCCTGCCGATCCAGACCCACGCGGTGAAGCTGGACATGCCGGCGCCCAATTCGACCCCGCCCACGGTGATCCCGGAGACGGTGGAACTGGGTGTGGATTTTGACGGGACCATCACCTGGAACGGGGCCGCCGTGGACCGTGCCACGATGGACGCCTATTTCAAGGACGCGGCCCAGAAGGACCCGCAGCCCGAAATTCACGTCAATCCCAACCGGTTGGCCAAATATGATGCAGTCGCGAAGGTGCTGGCGGATGCCCAGCGCCTCGGTGCGACCCATATTGGTTTCAGCGGCATTGACCAGTATAATTAGGCTGTGAGGGACGGCCGTAGGTGAAAAGCGTGCGGCAACCCCGCACGCTTTCCCCTTTTTATGATGGAAGTGAAAGAGGTCTCGTTATGACTGTCCGTAATCTGCGTGCCGCTCTGACGGCGATCCTGTTGGGTACCGCTGCGGCCGCCGCGACGACCCTGGCCTTGGCCGCTCCGGCCCAGGCCGCCACGGTCAGCGCCAAAGTAGGTCCGCTTCTCAAAGAAGCTCAGTCGCTGATCGCAGCCAAGAACTACGCTGGTGCCAAGGCCAAGCTGAACGAGGCTGAGGCCGCCGCCTCTACTCCGGATGATCACGCCATCATCAATCAGTTCAAGAGCGCGATCGCGATATCCTCGGCCGACCCCAACACGCCTGGCGGCGCCAAGGCCAAATTTGCCCAGGACTACAATGCCGGCAAGTTCAAGGACGTGATCGCCGACGCGGAATATCTGAAAAAGAACAATGTTTTCGACGCCCAGTCGCAGCTGATCGTCGGCCAGGCCTATTACAAGGATCGCGATTTCGCGGGCTGTGTGCGCTACACCAAGACCTTGGGCGGCAGCGACACCGCGCTGGAATTGCAGGCCCGCTGCGCCTATGAGATCGGCGACGAACCCACCCAGCGTCAGGCTCTGGAAAGCCTGGTGACCCGTGGCGGCAAGGCGGAACATTGGAAGCTGCTGCTCAGGCTCAGCGAGCGTGCCAAGGGTCTCAATGACCACAATACCCTGGACATCAACCGCATCCGGTACATTACCGGTACCTTGGAGACCAAGGACGAGTACACCTTGCTGGCGCAGCTGGCGTTGCAGTTGGGCAACGCCGCCGAAGCCCAGGGCTATATCGAAAAGGGCGTGGCGGCCAAGATCCTGAATGACGATCGTTCCACCCGTCTGCTGGCCCTGGCCAAGACCCAGGCTGCTGCCAATGCCGCCAAGGAAGCCCAGGCACTGGCTGCCGCCAATGCCGCGCCCCAGGGCGACGATCTGGTCAAGATCGGCGAGAACATGATCGGTGAAGGCAAGGCCAAGGATGCCATCGGCGTGATCCAGAATGGCCTCAAGAAGCCGCTCAAGGACGCCGCCAACGGCCAGATCCGCCTGGGCCAGGCCTATCTCGCGGCCGGCCAGAAGAGCGAAGCGCAGGCCGCCTTCAACAAGGTCAAGACGCCGGACAAAGATGCGATGGTCGCCCATCTCTGGTCGCTGGCGGCTCGCAAGTAGCAGGCTGACAAATCATCGGCAAAAGGCGCGGATTGTCTCCGCGCCTTTTTTATTATGGTCGCGCCGCGAGGCCCCGTCCGATGCCGGCACCGCCTCCCGTGGTGGCAACGACTTTCATAAAGGGCCCTTAAAGACCAGCTTCTTGGACAGGGTGAAATTGAAGACCAGGCCCACCAGCACCCCGCAGACAAAGGCGATGTTGGTGCCGTTGAAGGGCGCCTTGGCAAAGTGCGTCAGCAGAAAGAAGGTTCCCACATTGGCCACGCCGCCGATGGAATTGGCACCCAGGAAGCGCAGCCATTCCTGGAAAATCGCTTTGCCGCGCGCGCGCCGGTCGGCAAATGTGAAATAGCGGTTGCCCAGCCAGGTAAAGGTTGCGGCACAGAACCAGGAGATCACGCGCGCCGCATCGCGCGAGGCGCCGACATCGATCATGGCGTGCAGAGCCGCCCAGTCCACCGGCATGCCCAGGGCGCCGATCACCGCAAAGCGCAGGATGGACAAGCGCGACAAGGCGCCCAGAAGCTTGCTCACGATATTTTGCTCACGGGCGAGGCTGTCCGTGCCGGACGATGCGCGAGGGCCAGTCATGCGGGGCATCGGCAGCCAGCTGCGCGTGACCCTCATCCAGGTTCAGCGGACCGGGGATCGCCAGATAGGCCATGCGCTTGGCTTCCCAGCGGCCACGGGTGACCGTGTCCAGGATCAGGCCGCAGGTCAGCGACAGGAAGGCGATCACCATCAGCCCCGTCGCCAGAACGGCGGTGGGAAGCCGTGGCACCAGTCCGGTATGGACATATTCCGACACCACCGGCGCCCCGATCAGGATCGCAACCGCGGTAAACAGGGCCGCAATGGAGGCAAAGAACACCAGCGGCCGTTCCTCGCGCACCAGATACCCGATAGTGCCCAGAATGCGGAAACCGTCGCGCCAGGTGTTGAGCTTACTGACCGAACCCACCGGCCGTTCCTTGTAGCGGGTATCGGTCTCCGACATGGGCATCATCAGCCGCACGGCATGGACGGTGAGCTCCGTCTCGATGGCAAAGCCTTCGGCGGTGAAGGGAAAGGATTTCACAAAGCGGCGGGAGAAGACGCGATAACCGCTCAGCATGTCGGACAGGTGCACATTGAACAGCAGCGCGGTCAGTCCGGTCAGAAGCCGGTTGCCCAGCACATGACCGGGACGATAGGCGGCGGCGTCGGTATGAATGCGCCGGGCTGTCAACAGGTCGGCACCTTCGCCGACCATCTGGGCGATCATGCGCGGGCTGGCGGCGGCATCATAGGTGTCGTCGCCGTCCACCAGCACATAGATGTCGGCTTCCACATCCGCGAACATGCGGCGCACGACATTGCCCTTGCCCTGGCGGATTTCGGTGCGCACCACCGCGCCCGCATCGCGCGCCCGGGCCACGGTCTGGTCCCGGGAATTGTTGTCATAGACATAGACGGTGGCGCTGGGCAGCACGGCCTTGAAGTCCGCCACCACTTTGGCGATGGCCGCTTCCTCGTTATAGCAAGGCACCAGGACCGCGATCTTCACGATTTCCTCGCAAGCGGACACCATTGATAGGTGCCTACCAGGTTTGTATCGAATTGCTGGCATTCCGGCCAGCGTATGGCGAGATGGTAATCGGCCAGGGCGTTATGGGCGCGGTTCATGTCGCCCGAATCGGCAATAAGGTAAAGATCGCCGCCGGCGTTAATATGGGCCGCCACACGGCGCATCATATCCTTGGTCAGGCGCGTACCGTCGCGGGGCTGTACCATCCAGCCGTCGATCCTCAGCACCGGAATCTGGGGCGGCAGGGTGGTGGCGATGAAGCCCATCGGGGCATCGCCCGTCATCACCACCATGGTCTTGCCAGGATGGGGAATGGGGGGCAGCGCCACCTCGACATAAGGATCCTCGACCGGTGCGCGCTCCAGGAAATCGCTGCGGGCGGTGAGCAGACAGGCGGCGCACAAGCCGCCCAGCGCCAGATAACGGCTCCTGCGCGGCAGCGGCAACAGGCCGACCGCGCCGATGATCAGCAGCGGCGCCAGCATCTCGTACAGGATGATGTAGCGGTAAATGGCGAAGGTGCGCAGCCACTGCAGATAGCTGAGCGCGAAAAAGACAAACAGGACTCCGGTGACCCGCTTGTCCAGCAAGGGATCGCGGCTTTCGCGCCGGAACAACCACAAGACGGCCGTCGCGATGACCAGCAGATAGGCCAGCATGACGCGGATATCCTGAAAGCCCAGATCGTCGGCGACATGCCAGTCGATGGTGAACAGGACGGGGAAGAAGAGCTGTTGCCACCAGGGGCGGAAAGCCGGAACAAAACGCAGGTCGCGATAGGACACCGGCAGGGCCAGCGGCGATTTCCAGTAATCGTTGAAATAGGGAAACAGAGGATTGGCGGTAAGCTGGTACATGTAAAGCATCCAGGGTCCGCTGAAGATCAGAAAGCCGGCGATGCCGGCCAGGCCGCCCGCCAGGAGCCGCACCAACTGATGCTTCCAGCTTCCACCCAATGCGATCAGCGCAGCCGCGAAGCCCACACAGAAAGGCATCTCCGGCAGCTTGAGCCCCATCGCCATGCCGGTGACCAGGCCCGCCGCGGCGGAGATGCCCGCCACCTTGCCCAGCGGTCCTTCACGCAGGACGTCGCGCTTGAGCACCAGCACCGCCAGACCCGACAGCACGAAGACGCTCATCACATTGTCGTAATAGGTGGTGCCGAACTCGGTGAGGGTCAGCGCGCCCACCACGCCCAATAGCGACAAGGCACCGGCCATGATCTTGATATCGGAGGCCGGCGCATCCACGCGCAGGCTTGCCCGTGCCATCAGATAGAGCGGCACCATGTTGGCGCCCTGGGCGGCACCCAGCACGCCCAGTGCGATCCAGGCGCGGGTGTGGGTGGCCAGCCAATAGAAGGGGATGTCGAGATAGGGATTGTAGTAGCTGGCCTGGTGCGCCACCGCGACGTCGATCGCCATGCGATGGTTCAGCAGGGCATAGGGCGCGTACCAGTGATAGTTGCGGAAATCCCAACTGGTGTCCTTGCCCAGCAGGATGACGAACCCGGCCCAGAACAAAAGCCCCAGGCCAAGGAACGCATATTCGCGGGCCGTCAGGCGGTTGGACGCGGGCATCAGGGATGAGAGACCAAAGGGCTTGCCCGGCCCTTCTAGCCTAGCCGGGTCCATTCGATAAGCCCTTCCCGGATAATGGGTTAGCACGCCGCGGTCTTTTGGCCCCTGGGTTCGTCGCGCGTGCTCACGGGCCTTACGCCCGCTCCGCGCGACGCTCCTGCCCAGCGACCAAAATCCCTACGGCTAATGGGAAATTCCAATTACTCGGGGTCCGGTTCGACCGCGATATTGCGCAGGAATTGCAGGGTACAGGCCCGCCAGGAATGGCTTTCGGCAAAGGCCCTGGGAGTGGTGCCATGCGGGTATCTGGCCAGCTCCAGCGCCCTCAGGCAGGCTTTGCGCAAATCCTCGTCCAGCACCGCCACATCGGGCCCACCGGGGACGTCCGGTCCCACCACGTCCCGGGGGCCTTCCACTGGATAGGCCGCCACGGTCAGCCCGCAAGCCAGGGCTTCCAGGGTGACCAGACCGAAGGTGTCGGTGCGGCTGGGAAAGACGAAGACGTCGCTGCCGGCATAAGCGCGCGTCAAAGGCTCTCCGCTCAAGGGTCCCAGGAATTTGACGCGGGCGTATTTGCGCGACAAGTCGCTTTTGGCCGGACCATCGCCCACCACCACCTTGGTGCCGGGAAGGTCCAGCGCCAGGAAGGCCTCGATATTCTTTTCCACCGCCACCCGGCCGACATAGAGCCAGACCGGTCCCTCATAGGGCAGGCGCGCCTCCGCGATGGGATGGAATTTCTCGATGTCCACGCCGCGCGACCAGATGCGCAGATGTTGAAATCCGTGCTCTGCCAATTCGCGCCGCAGGGTTTCCGTCGCCACCATCACGGCAGTGGCCGGATGATGAAACCAGCGCAGCCAGCGCCAGATCACCTTCTCCGGCACCATGCGGAAACGGGCATGGACATATTCCGCGAACCTGGTGTGGAAGGCGGTGGTGAAGGCGATGCCGTGCTTCATGCAGATGCGCCGCGCCGCCAGTCCCAGCGAGCCTTCGGTGGCGATATGCACTGCGTCGGGGGCGAATTCGCGTATCTCACGCGTCAGGGCACGGTTCTGAAACAGGGCCAGGCGGATTTCAGGGTAGGTGGGCAGTGGGAAGGTGCGCCTTCCCAACGGGGTGATGTAGCGCACCGTGTGGCCCAGCGCGGCCAGGTCCTTGCCCAGGGTCTCCAGCGTGCGCACCACGCCGTTGACCTGGGGCGACCAGGCATCCGTCACGATCAGGATTTTCAAATGGGCCGCCATGCCGGGAAGGGGCCCCGGCTCCAAGCGTTTCGCCCTACGCGGGTACAGCCGCGGCCTTGCCGGCACCCGTAAGAGCAGCGGGAATCTTGTCCCGGCGTCTTGGGGCACGTCTTTGCGAAGGGTCTGCCCAGCGAAGAATCTCCATATTCCCGTGGGCATCTTCGACAAGGGCGCTGCAGCTTTCAACCCAGTCTCCATCGTTCAGGTAAAGCACGTCGCCGATCCTGCGGATCTCGGCATGATGGATATGACCGCACACCACACCATCCACGCCGCGCTTATGGGCTTCCTGCGCCACGATCTCCTCGAAGCGGGAAATATATTCCACGGCATTCTTGACCTTGTGCTTCAGCCAGGCCGACAGCGACCAGTAGGGCAGGCCGAATTGCCGCCGCAGCACTGACAAGAGGTCGTTGCCGCGCAACGCCATGCCATAGGCCCAGTCGCCCAGATGGGCCAGCCATTTGGCGCAGGTGATTACGCCGTCAAAGCGGTCGCCATGCAGCACCCACAGTCTCTTGCCGTCGGCGGTTTCGTGGATGGTCTCGTTGACGATCTCGATGCCGGCAAACAGGCGCCCGGCATAATCGCGGGCGAATTCGTCATGATTGCCCGGCACGAAGATCACACGGGTGCCCGCATCCACCTTGTGCAGGATCTCGGCGACCACATGGCTCTGCGCTTCTGTCCAATACCAGCGGCGTTTGAGCCGCCAGCCATCGACAATGTCGCCCACCAGAAACAGGGTGGCGCAGTCATTGTGGGCCAGGAAATCCGCCAGCGCCTCGGCCTTGCAGCCGCTCGTGCCCAGATGGGTGTCGGAGATGAAAATGGTGCGGTGGCGGCGGAAGCGGGCGGTATCTGTTGCAAGCCTTGGTGGGGCGGCGGCGCGGACTGGCGTGAAACTGCTCAAGGCATTCTCAAACCACGCAACATCGGCCATCGGGTGTCTCCAGCCTTTACGAGGCGGGGGATAGCTGACCCGCGCGACTCTTTTGTTGCGCGCCCACGACAGTGTGGTGAATCTGCCGCGTTAACAAAGATGGCAAAGGGTGCGGTGCACAATTGCTGAAGGAGGCAGCAAAAGGATCGAAATTCGGGCAATTGTGACAGTTTTTTCCAGTCTTTCTGCGGCGTTTTGTCTAGAATTGTTATACTTTGTGCCTTGCAGACAAAATGCGATTTCGGCATATTGTTGCAGCGCGGTATCGCGATCTTCGATTGCGAGGCCGCCGCCCTTCCTGGGCGTTTCCTCCCTGAACTTGGCCGCTCTTCGGAGCGGCCATTTTTTTTTGCCCGGGTCTTTTGCGTCCTGAGTGCGTCGCGGGATCGCTCGTGGGCGCGAAGCCCACGTCGCTCCCCGCTCCTGCTCAGCCCGCAAAATCCCTCGGGCAAAATAGAGCTCTCGCTGTAGAGCTGTTGCCCAACGACAAAATGCCTTGGCCGAACCCGTTACTGCGCCGTAGCCGTGCGCTGGGGCTGGGCCAGAGACTGCGTAAGAGCGGCAATCTGGGGCTGGTCGTTGCCGGCGATCAGGACATGACCGTCATAGCTGACCGCTGCGGCCGAAATGACGATAATGTTGCCGCCTTGGGCGGCGCGGAAGGATAAGGCAGCAGGTTTGCCATCCTGATCGGCCTGGATGCGTTCCACCTGGCCCAGCAGATGGCCGTTCTGATCCATCACCTGGGCGGAGGCGGCATTGGCAGGCGCAGCCGAAAAGCTGTTGAGCGCCACCGGGGCCATTTCTTCCGCGTAAGCCAAAGAGGGAACCAGAAAGGCAGGGCTTAAAACGACCGCACCGCAGAAAGCGGCGAAACGAAGAAGGGACATTTCGGAACCCCTGTTGGGACCGCAAGGTAGAAACGCGGTTGCAGGCCCCGCGTTCCAGCCCTATTCGGCGGCCTGCGGCAGGCTGCCGGGCCGGCCGAGCTGGGACAGCGGAAGGGCAGTCAGCCAACGCATCGCCCGCATCAGGCGCGCGCGCACCGTCTCGAAAGAGGCGCGCTTGCTGATCCTGTCTTCATCCAGATAAAGCGCGCGGTTGATCTCGATCTGCAGCGCATGACATCCCGATGCCACGCGGCCATAGAGGATGGTGGTATGGCCGCCGGCATAGGGTGTGTTGCGCGCCACCGTGAAACCTTCCCGCACAAAAGCAGCCTCTGCCCGGGCCGTCAGTTGCGGCATCGCCGAAGCGCCGTAGCGGTCACCCAGCACGATATCGGGCACCGACAGCGCCGATGGCATGGAATGGCAGTCGATCAAGACCGCGACACCGAACGTGTTGCGGATCTCCTCCATCACCGTCGCCAGGGTCTGGTGGTAGGGCTTGTACAGTTGATTGAGTCGCGCATCGGCCTCGCTGCTGTCCAGCTTGCCGCGATAGATCTCCGCGCCGTCCCGCACGATGCGGGGAATCACGCCCAGTCCTGCCGTCACGCGGGGGCTGGGCTGGTCCACCGGCACGCCCAAGGGCGCGTCGAACATGCCGGCATCCAGTTCTGCCATGCTGCGATTGACGTCCAGATAGGCGCGGGGGAAATGCGCAGCGAGCAAGGGCGCACCCATGTCCAGGACGCCGGCAAACAGTTCGTCGACAAAGGCGTCTTCCGAGCGGCGCAGGGTAGTGGCATCCAGCCGGCTCGCTTTCAGCAGGCTGGCCGGATAGTGGCGGCCGGAATGCGGTGAGGCGAACAGGAACGGCACGGTCTGGCGCGCCGGGCGAGTCAGGCGAAAGGGGCCGGGTTCTGAATCGTGGACCATGGAACGGGACTCGTTAGGTCCTTAAAGTCGCACCACCGCCCGAGGCTGGCAAGCTGTCGCGTTAACCGAGGTTTACAGCCTTGCCATGTATAGGCTTTTATAGGGGACGGGCAGGCGGGCAGCATGGCGCATATCCTCTTGGCGGAAGACGATGAATCGCTGCGCAAGTTCCTTGCGGCGGCGCTGGTCAAGGCCGGCCATGCCGTGAGCGATTTCGGCGACGGCGCGCAAGCCTGGGAATGCATCCAGGGCTTTACCTTCGACCTGCTTCTGACGGACATTGTGATGCCCGGTATGGACGGGATCGAACTCGCCAAGCGCGCCGCCGAACGCCATGCGGCCTTGAAGATCATGTTCATCACGGGTTTTGCGGCCGTGGCGTTGCATCCGGCATCCGGCGCCCCCAAGCAGGCCAAGGTGCTCTCCAAACCATTCCATCTGCGCGAGATCGTGGCGGAAGTGGATCGTATGCTGGCGGCGGCATAGCCCGCACAAGCGCGGCAATCGAAAAAAAAACATCGTCGCAGGCACGCGAAATTATGCGCGCGAAGCCGCGCCCCAGGGCGGGGCATTGCGCCGTTTTCGCGGCGGCCACATGTCAGAAAATACAATAAACATAGGCTCCAAACAAGTGTAACATTTCACATGCCGGCACCTTTTTGCCGGTTCAAAAGGAGGAAGTATGGAGCGTCCTTCACATATCATTTTCGACACGCAGGCCCATTATTTTTCGCATCGCCTGCCATGGATCAGCTTGGCCATCTCGCTGCAGATTGCAGCGCTGTGGCTGTTCATGCACGGCTTCTCCAACTACCGAATGACCCCAACCATTGGCGACATTGTTGTTGCTCCGATCCCGAAGGAAGACAGCAAGGGGCCTGTGAAGCCGCCGGAACCGGTGCTGATCAAGCCGAAGCCGGTGACAGCCGAAAAGCCGATCTTCGACTATGGCCGAGGTCCCGTCGACAACAGCGGAATACACGCAGACCCCGAGCAAAGGCCCGTAACGGTTGCGACGAATCCGGTTGTTCCTGATCGCGGAGCCGTCAGCATCACCGCTACTCACACGCTTCCCCCCTATCCGCCGATCGCCCGTCGAATCGGCGCAGAGGGCAAGGTGACGTTGCGCCTGACCGTGCTGCCCGATGGGCGTGTGGGCAAAGCAGAAGTCTTGAACTCAAGTGGGCGGGCCGATTTGGACGAGACCGCTCAGCAATGGATCGTGGCGCACTGGACCTATCGGCCGGCCAGCCATGATGGGCAGCCCATTATCGGCCAAGCCACAGCGACCGTGGTGTTCAGCCTGACCAATTAAGGAAAACCCAGCCTTGGCTGCCCGAAATCGGCCTTGCAAGCCGGTTCCGGGTGGCTGGGACTGTCTTTCCCTTGCCCGTTTTGGACCCCGACGCTATAGAAGCCCCCTTCTGATCGGTGGGGCGGTTAGCTCAGCGGGAGAGCACTACCTTGACATGGTAGGGGCCATAGGTTCGATCCCTATACCGCCCACCATTCATTCGACCCGTAACACGGGTAGAATGAATGCCAAGCGGCAGCTAGCGGCAGCGTAACTCGCCGCGCGGCAGGCAGTCCCGCGCAATCTCGCGCGACAGCGACACTTACGCGCTTCGCAGGACGTAAAATCCCTAGGGCCCCGGCGTGATGCAATCGCCCGACAGTTTCGGCATCAAGTGCGCGCGGAATTTCTCCGGCGTGCAGCTTTGTCCGTCGCAGCCCGGTACTTTGAGCGCAAGGCTGGGAACGGGATGATGTGCATCGAACCGGGTCAACTGCTGAAGCTGGTCCAGCGTCTGATAATAGACGCGCACCGTCACGCGGGACTTGCCATCGCCGGTGCGCCATCTTTCAAAGGCCAGCACCGTATCCGGAGCGGTCGCATCGGGTTGTCCCGGCAAAGACCAGGCGCTGTCGAGCAGGCCGCTGAGGCTGGCCAGATTGCCGTCATGGCCCAGAAAGACCAGCACACGGTTGTCCGATGGCAGGGGCGCGGCACCTTTGAAAGTGCTGGTCTTGCCATCCAAGGCGTCCAGAATGGTATGCATCATCGGCGTGCTGCGGCGGGAGGCCAGATAGGGATTGCGCCGGACCACATCGGAATAAAGATTGTGTAGCGCCAGGACCTCAGCCAGCGCTTGTTTGCGCTCAGCCTCCGTCTTGCCCAGCCGGCCCCAGGCCAGCTGATCGCCCTGCATGCCTTGCGCATATTCCAGCAGCAGATTTTCGCTCAAGGACGAGCCCAGATTGAGCGGACCGTCCAGGCGCGCTTCCTTTTTGGTCAGCCGCACCTGGTTTTCACCGCTCGCGATATGGCAAGCGTTGGTCTCGCCACTGCCGCAGGTCTTGCCGGGGATGAGGATGCTCTGCAGCCTTTGGCGTCCCCGCACATAAGCCGCGTTGTCGCGTGACAGGATCGTGCCGAGTCGTTGCTCGATCGTTTCCTGGGCGCGGGCCGGATCGACCGGACAAAGGCCCGCGTCGATAGCGTCGAAAATCGGATCATCCTTGCCGGGCGCGCCATGCGCGGTCCTGGCGGCACAACCAGGCGACAGTCCGCGCGCCAAGGCCGCCCCGCTGTCACGGGTGCGGCTGTCGGCACCATCCGACCAGATGAAGAAATTGCAGTTCCCCAGCAAGGTGCCATAGCGCTGCTTCAGGCCGTCGCCCATGCGTTCCAGGGCCGTTGCGCCATGAGGCGTGAGTTCGCCGGGCGCCACCGGCCATTCGGGCCAAGCCTGCTCGCTGTATTTGTTCAGTTCTTCATTGCCGCGGGTGGGCGGACGCACGCCATGACGCGAGACCAGAACAACCCGCTCGAGTGTGTCAGCCCAGACCGCCTGTGATGTACAGGCGAGAAACATTACCGCCAGAAAGGCGGCGAAGTTCGGGGGAGACGATTTAAGAGTGCGCATGCCGTTCAGCATAGGTCTGATGTCATTGAGTTTTACGACAGTCGAGGCGAAGCCGGAACTTTTGTCGCAGGCCCGCTGTCATGGCTGTTTCATGAACCCCGATTAACCGGACCCCAGGCTATTGGGGAAAATCTACGATGCGCAAGCTGATGATGGGCGGCTGCAGCCTTGCAGCCTTGGCCATGACGATGCTCGCTGTACCGGTCCAGGCCGGCGTGATTCGCGGCCAGATTTTCGATTCCGCCAGCAACGCCTCGCTTCCCGGCGCGCGGATACGGGTTGAGGGTTCTTCCCAGAGCGCGGTCAGCGAGTCCGATGGGACTTTCATCCTCCATGACATTGCGCCCGGCAATTACCGGCTGACGGTGGATTATGTCGGCTATCCCACCGACACCGAAACGGTTTCCGTCAGCGATACCGCGCCCGCCGAGCTGGAAATCCAGTTGTCGAATGCCGAGCGGGTCACAGTGACAGGCCAGCGCCTGGCCGAGCGCCTGGCACTGCAGAGGAAGCGCAGCGCCGACAATCTGATCGAAACCTTGAATTCCAATGATGTCGGCAAATTGCCCGACCAGAATGTTGCGGAGGCTGTGCGCCGCCTGCCGGGTATCTCGGTTGCCAACGACCAGGGCGAAGGCCGCTACATCATCATCCGTGGCGCGCCGCCGGCGCTGGCGAATGTCACGCTCAATGGCCAGACGGCGGCAGCACCCGAACCCGACAGCCGGCAGGTCAAGCTGGACGACATTCCCTCCTCGTTGATCGGCGCCCTGACGGTGATCAAGTCGCTGACACCCGACCTGGATGCCAACGCCATTGCCGGGCAGGTCGACATCTCAACCTTAAGCGCCTTCGATCGCAAAGACCCGTTCGTGTATGGTCATGCCGCAGCCGGTCACTACGGCCTTTCAGGAAAATCGCCTTATGAAGGCGATATCACCCTGGGCACCCAGATGGGCAAGGACGACGAGTTCGGCGTGGTCCTGTCGGGGAATTTTTCCACCCGCCCCATTGAATCGGAGAATTTCGGCTCCGGCGGGCCGACTTGGGCGCCAGTCGGCACCCATATCCTGCCCAGCAACATGCAGATCCGCGATTATGTTCTGACCCGGGAGCGGGCGGGCGCAGTCGGCAACTTCGACTGGCGCGTCACGCCCGATCTCAAGCTCTTCCTGCGCACCACCTATTCCAGCTTCAGCGATTCGGAAATCCGCGACCGCTTCACCATCAACCTGCCGACTGCGGCAGCCAGCTTCACCAACCAGACTGCCACCACCGGCAATTTCACCACCGGCGGTCGCGGCATGCGCTATGTCCGCGCGCGCGAAGAGGACGATCACACCCTGACTTTCTCGGGCGGCGGCAACTGGGTGATCGACTCCAATCTATTCGATTTCCAGACCTCCTGGTCTGAAGCGGTCAAGACCGATCCACGCCGCGATGAATGGCAGTTCCGCACCGGCACTTCCGTATCGGGTACCTATGACCTGGGCAGCCTGCTCTACATCGTCAATCCGGATGCCACCGCCTACGACCCCACCAAATATCCCTTCAACCAGTTGGTGCATGCCAATCGCGAAGCGGTCGAGCATCTTTATCAGGCGAAGCTGGACTATGAGCGGCCTCTGCCCTGGGGCGATGGCTCCAGCATCAAGTTGGGCATGAAATATCTCAACCGCAACAAGACCAATGATCAGGAGCAGCAGACTTTCGTCTCCGCCGGCGGCGCCGGCGGCACCGCCATGACCTTGGCCAATGTCTCCTTCCTGGGCAAGGCCGCGACCTATGACGGCCGTTACACCTTCGGTCCGCGCGTCAGCTATGGCCTGGCGGAGAATTTCTTCCTGGCAGCGCACGGTACCCGGGATTGCAACACCAGTACGGCGGGCGGTTTCCGTTGCGACACCAATGCCACAGCCAGCGCTTCGGCTTCCGGCGACTATAAAGTGTCGGAAGAGGTGATCGCCGGCTATATCATGGCCACACTCAAATTCGGCAATCTCACCGTCATTCCCGGTGCGCGCATCGAAGGCACGCAGGGGACGTATAACGCAAAAGCCGTGGCGCTCACCGCCGGCTCGCCGGTGATCACTCCGGCTTCCCAGCAGCGCAGCTATACCGATGTTTTTCCCGGCGTGAATGTGCGTTACGACCTGGACGAGGATTTGGTGTTGCGCGCTGCCGTCACCACCGCTATCGGCAGGCCCGACTATAGCCAGTTGCCGCCCTTTGCCGCTGTCGATACCACGTCCACACCGGCGGCCGTCTCCATCGGCAATCCGTTGCTGCAGCCGTTGTACTCCACCAATATCGACGCGGCCGTCGAATATTACCTGCCCAACCAGGGTGTGGTGTCCCTGAGCCTGTTTCACAAGGATATCAGCAGCCCCATCTATGCCCAGCAGGTCAGTGTGACGGGCGGCACCTTTGGCGGCATTGCTGTACCGGGCGCCGCGACCGTGTCCTCCTTCATCAATGCCCGCAGTGCCCATGTCCAGGGCGTGGAGTTCAACGTCCAGTCGCAATTCACCTTCCTGCCCGAACCGTTCGACGGGCTGGGCGCCTCGGGCAATATCTCCATCATCGACAGCCATGCCGGCGGCCTGCCGGGCCGCAGCGACCTGGTGCCGCTGTTCAACCAGTCCCGCTATGTAGGCACCGCCCAGCTCTTTTATGAAAAGTATGGAGTAAACGTGCGGCTGGCCTATTCCTACCGGTCCAAATATCTGGACACCTTGGGCACGGGCACCTCCACCGATGCCTATACCGCCGACCTGGGCCAGTTGGACGGCCGCGCCAGCTATGACGTGAACGATCATCTTTCGCTGTTTGTCGAGGCGGCGGACATCAATGACGCGCCGTGGCGCCGCTTTATCGGCTCGCCCAACCAGATCTATGAAAACGAGCACTACGAGTGGTCCGGCAAGGCCGGTATCCAGGTCAAGTTCTAGGGTCTGAATCCGGCGTGACGGGCGAAATTCACGCAGGGATTTAAACCTGCGCGCGCCGAGAGCGCCTGAGATTGATAAGAACCGCTTTCCCCTTTGCGTTAGTCTTTGGAAATTGGGTCGATGGGGTACGGTTCAGACACCTGCCCGCCAGAAATGGTGATTGCCGGCTGGGGCCGCCGGCGACAGGTGTCTGCATGCGCATGGAGAACTCCATCCCGGCATGGCGCATGGAGTTTGCTTATGAACAAGTCCCTCTCGTTCCTCTCACGTTTTGCAGTCACGTTGCTGCCGCTTCTGCTTCTGTGCGTCCATCTGATGCCTGCCTTCGCCGCGCCGGATGGCGATGCGCCCGCCCGGCGCGGCGCCGGCGGCCTCACCCGGGTTGACGGCTATGTGCCCTTCTATTTCGACGGTGCCCGCGGCCGGGTGCTGATGGAGATTCCGGTCTTCGACCAGGATGTCCTTTATTATGTCTCCGCCGCCACCAATCCCGGCTCGGTAGAGGCGCCCTTCGACCGCGGCATCATCTTCAGTTCGGTGATCCATTTCGAGCGCTCCGGCGGCAAGGTGGTGGTCAACCAGATCAATATGGGTTTCCGCGCCGTCAACGGCAGCGCCAAGACCCAGGAAGGCGTGGCGGACAGCTTTCCGACCTCGGTGCTGGCGGTCCTCCCCGTCGAGTCCGAGGAAAACGGCAAGGTGATCGTGGACGCGACACCTTTATTCATGCGCGACGCCGGCAACATCGCCGCCAGCTTCAAGCGCGCCAAGCTGGGCGACTACAAATTCGATCCCGCCAAGAGCGTGTTCTATCCCAGGCGCATGAAAGCCTTCCCGGAGAATACCGAGATCGAGACCATCTCGACCTTCACCTCCGATGCGCCCGGCGCCGCCCTGAACAATGTGACGCCCAGCCCCGGCGTCTTCACCATGCGCATCCATCATTCCTTCCTCAAGGCGCCCACCGGTTACACTCCGCGCGTGGCGGATTCCCGCATCGGCGTCAGCGGCATCCGCTTCAAGAATTTCTCCAAGCCGGTCGATGATTCGCCCGACACCCAGTGGATCACCCGCTGGCGGCTGGAGAAGAAGGACCCCAATGCGGCAATGAGCGAGCCCAAAAAGCCCATCGTCTATTATTTCGATCCCGCCATTCCCGATCCCATCCGTCATGCCATGAAGGAAGGGCTGTTGTGGTGGAACAAGGCTTTCGAGGCGGCGGGCTTCAAGAATGCCATCCAGGCCAAGGACGCGCCGCCCGACATGGACCCGATGGATATCCGCTATGCCTATGTGCTGTGGATCCAGCGTGACGAGCGGGGCTTTTCCTCCAGCGGCAATTACCACGATCCCCGCACCGGCGAGACCTTGGGCTCCAAGACCCATATGGACACCTACCGCATGCGCACCATCGCCAATTATTACGATGCCTATAGCGGCGCCTTGCCGGAGGATGGTTCGGGCCTGACCGTGGCCGATACCAACCTCACCAGCGAGGACAAGTTCAACAAGATGCCCAAGGGCCAGCGCGACATGGTCTATCTGCGCCAGGCGCTGCTGACCGCGCATGAATTGGGCCACACTTTGGGCTTTCCGCACAATTGGGCCGCCAATATGAACAACCGCTCCTCGGTGATGGAATATCCCACCCCGCGCGTGAAGGTGACCAACGGCAAGCTCGACTTGAGCGAATCCTTCATGAAGTCGATCGGCGCCTATGATGTCTACACGGTGCGCTATGCCTATACGCCGTTCGCGGCGGCTGAGGAAAAGGGCGGCCTGGACAATATCGTCAAGGACATGCACGACCATGGCGTGGTCTTCACCCGCGACGCCGACCCGCGTTACACCTGGTATGACGATCGTGAGACGCCGGTCGCCAACCTGAAAGAGACCGCGGAAGTCCGCAAGATCGCGCTGGCCAGCTACGGCACCGGCATGCTCAAGCCAGGCGAGCCGATCGGCTCCTTGCGCGATATCCGGCTGTGGATCGTCTATCTGCAGCAGCGCTATGCCATCGAATCTGCGGTCAAATATATCGGCGGCATGTTCCAAAACCTCACCACCAAGGACGAGGCGCATCCCTTGCCGCCGACCCAGTTCATCCCCGCTGGTGAGCAACGCGAGGTGATGGGCCTGTTGATGGATGCGGTGGAGCCCAAGAATCTGGAACTGCCCGAGTCCCTGCTGATCCAGCTGGCGCCCGATCCCGGCCGCAATCTGGAAGACCTGTCCAAGGATGACGTGTTCGACCAGTTGCGCGCCGCGCGCATCCTGTCGGCCATGGTGATCCAGCCGCTGTTCGATCCGGACCGCGCCGCGCGGATGGTGGCGCTGGGGGCCCGCAAGCCGGACACCCTGACCTTCCCGGAGATGGTCGACACGGTGATGGCTCACACCTGGAAGGTGTCTCCCAGCGGCAATGCCCAGGAAAAGGCGCTGCTGCGGGTGACGCAAAGCGTGACCATGCAGTCCATGATGGCGCTGGGCGGGGCCAAGGACACCGCGCCCGAGGCCAAGGACTATGTGCTGGACCAGCTCGCGCTCCTGGCCGACGATCTCAAGACCCGCAAGGATGGCGATCCGCTGACCGACGCCTTCTATCGCCAGTCGGCGCGCGAGATCGCGCATTATCTCACCAATCCGGAAGCCAATGTGCCCAAGGAGATCGCGCCGGTCTGGGGCAGGGGACCGCGCTCACGCTTCCCGTTTCCGCCCGGGCCGCCCTTGTAATGCCGCTGTAAAGAAACGATGGAGCGCTGATTGCCGGTTAGGGCGTGGAGCAATCCACGCCCAAGGCCTTTGCCAGACGGTCCTTGATCGAAACCATCTCGATGGTCTCAAGCCTCGCCGGTTTGATGCCGGGGCCGGAAAGCAGGAAAATGCTGTGATAGTCGGGCCGGGTCGGCCAGAAGCCGTGATTGCCTTTGGTCTTTGAGGCCTCACGCGCTTCCTTGCCGTTGCCGAACATCACATGCGGCGCCGGTTCAAATCCGGTGCCGGATAATTGCGGCGCATAGCGGGTCAATTCCTGGGCCGGCACCTCGCGTCCCACGTCACCTTTACCGGACTGGGCACGCAGCCAGGCGATCGCCGCGGGATCGCTGCTGGTGACCAGGCCGCCGGCGATGGTCATGGCGCCGGTCACGCCGTCGGCCGCCGCCATGACTTTGAGATTGGCGATATGGTCGACCCCTTCAAAACCATGATCGGACACCAGCGCCAAGTCATAATCCTTGGGCAGCGCCTTCAATATATCGCCGATCAACTCGTCAGTGCGTTCAATCACCGCCTTGTCGTGAGGAACGAAAGGTCCTTCCTCATGCTGCTGGGAATCCAGTTCGGCAAAATGCAGCAGCAAAAGATCGGGATGTTTCTGTTTCAGCAGATAGATTGTCGCGAGCGCCCGGGAGCGGTCGTCCAGCCATTGCTGCGGGAAGGACGGATAGGCGCGGCCGATCTCTGCCACCAGGCCTGGCGTGCCGAACTTGTCCACTGTGTCCATGTCGGAGGAATCGCCGTTGCGGCGGGCATAGACCTCCGGCAGGTTCCAGTTGATTTTCGCATCCACCGTCACCGGCCAGTTCACCGCGCCAACCGTGCGGCCAGCGCCCGCCACGCATTGGGTCAGGGTAGGAACCTTGATCTTGGTGGCGGACCAGTAGCTGAGCGCGGGATCAAGCGGTCCGCCGGCATTGGCCAGAATGCCGTGCTGGTCGGGGCGCACACCCGTCAGCATGGTGGTGTGCGACGGCCAGGTGATGGTGGGCCACACCCCGGTCACGCCGTCGGCCACCTGGGACCTGGCGATGATCTTGCGGATATTGGGGATCTTGAGGCCTTGGGCATCACGGTCGCGCAGATAGCGCCAGTCCAGCCCGTCCACCGAAATCACCAGCAGCCGGGCTGCCTCGGCCGGTCCCGTCAGCAAAGCGGCGACACACGCCGCCGCGGCCAGCACGGTTCTGATCTTCATGGTCGGTCCTCGAATTATGCTGATCAGCACTCGACCACATTGACGGCCAGGCCGCCAAGGCTTGTTTCCTTGTATTGAGAGCGCATGTCGTTACCGGTCTGGCGCATGGTCTCTATCACCGCATCCAGGGAGACGATGTGGGTGCCGTCGCCTTGCAGCGCCAGATAGGCGGCGTTGATGGCTTTCACCGCGCCCATGGTGTTGCGCTCGATACAGGGCACCTGCACCAGCCCGCCCACCGGATCGCAAGTCAGCCCCAGATTGTGCTCCATGCCGATCTCGGCGGCATTCTCGACCTGCTCGTTGCTGCCGCCCAGGGCCGCCACCAGGCCCGCTGCCGCCATGGAACAGGCGACGCCGACCTCGCCCTGACAGCCCATCTCGGCGGCGGAGATGGAGGCGCGAGATTTGTAGAGAAAGCCGATCTGTGACGCCGCCATCAGGAAATTGCGCGCCCCGGACCGGGTCGGCGTCGGCGTGAAGACTTCATAGTATTTGAGCACGGCCGGCAGCACGCCGGCGGCGCCGTTGGTGGGGGCGGTGACCACCCGCCCACCCGCGGCATTTTCCTCATTCACGCTCAAGGCATAGAGGCTTACCCATTCAAAAACGTTGGAGGCATCGGTGCGCGGCCCCCGCGCCACCAATTTCTCATGCAGCGCCTTGGCGCGGCGGCGGACGTTGAGGCCGCCCGGCAATACGCCATCCTGTTCCAAACCGCGTTCGATACAGGCCAGCATCGCCTCGCGCACCGAATCTATGAAGGCCACCGTCTCGATCCTGGGCCGCCAGGCCTCCTCATTCGCCCAGCCGATGGCGGCGATGGAAATTCCGGCGCGCTTGCCGGTGGCAAGCAGTTCGGCGGCCGAGGATACGGGATAGCGCAGGGCGACATTGGAGCGCTGCGGTTCCTGTCCTTCCGCGACGATCGCGCCGCCGCCGATGGAAAAATAGGTCTGAAGGATCTCGCGGCCTCCGGCATAGCGGGCACAGAAGCGCAACGCGTTGGGATGACCGGTCAGGAACTCGCCCATGCGGAAGACGACATTCTCCTCGCGAAACAGGATCGGCTTCTTGCCGCCCAGCAACAGCGTTTCGGTGGCGCGGATATTGGCGATGATGTCAGCCACCCGTTCCGGCGCGATCTGCTCGGGCAGCCAGCCGCAAAGCCCCAGCATCACGGCCGTGTCGGTACCATGGCCCTTGCCGGTCAAGGCAAGGGAGCCGAACAGTTCGCAAGAGAGGCTGACCGGCGTGCCATGCAGCGCTGCCAGCACGGCAAAGCTGGCCGCGGCACGCATGGGACCGACGGTATGGGAACTGGACGGCCCAATACCGATGGTGAAGAGGTCGGTGACGCTGAGCTGCGCATCCGCCCGCGGCGCCTCGTCCATGGCGATGGCCTGCTGAAGGGGCATGGCGTTATTCCGTGGCAATGGCGAAGCGGGGCGGCTTGGCGTGGTGCACGCTGTAAAGCCCGTAGATCGCAAGCCCGATCGCGGTCCACGCCAGAAGCCTCAGCCATGTGTCCAGTGGCAGGAACACCATCATGAACAGGCACATGGCGATACCGAGTGGTGCTGTGATCCACACCAGCGGCGTGCGGAAGGGCCGGGGCTGGCTGGGCGCGCGCACCCGCAAAACCATGACGCCGGCGCATACAATCACGAAGGCCGCCAGGGTGCCGATGCTGACCAACTCGCCCAGGATATCCAGCGGCAACAAGCCCGCCATCAGGGCGCAGGCGATGCCGGTGAGGATGGTGCCTTTCCAGGGCGTGGCGAAGCGGGGATGGATTTCGGCGAAGGCCGGGGGGATCAGTCCGTCGCGGCTCATGGCATAAAAGATGCGGGTCTGCCCCAACAGCAGCACCAGCACCACCGACGAGAGCCCGACAATGGCGCCGATATTGACGTAAGGCGCCAGCCAGCGCGTGCCGGGCAGGGCTTCCAGCGCGGCACTGACCGGATGGGCGACGTTCAAGGTGGAATAGGGCGCGATGCCGGTCAGCACATAGGACATCAGCATGTAAAGGGCGGTGCACAGGACCAGCGATCCCAGGATGCCGATGGGCACGTCGCGCTGGGGATTCTTGGATTCCTGCGCCGCCACACTGACCGCGTCGAAGCCGATATAGGCGAAGAAGATCACGCCGGTGGCGCGGAACACACCGGTCCAGCCGAAATGGCCGAACTGGCCGCTATTGGGCGGGATGAAGGGGGTGTGATTGGCCGGCACGACATGGCCGAACCCGACGAAGATCACCGCCAGCACGATGGCGAGCTTGATCGCCACCATCACATTGTTGAAGTTGGCGGATGTCTTGACCCCCACCACCAGGAAGATGATAACGAATCCGACCAGCAGCATGGCCGGAAGATTGAACAGCGCGCCGGTCAACATCATATGGCTGGCCGCATCCGCGGCGATGGGCGCCCCCGCAAAAGCGTGCGGCACCGCGATGCCGAAGCTGGCCAGGAAATTCCCGAAATAACCGGACCAGCCCACCGCCACCGTGGCCGAGGTGGCAAGATATTCCAGCACCAGATTCCAGCCGATGATCCAGGCCAGAAAGCGCCCCAGGGTGGCGTAGGTATAGGTATAGGCGCTGCCCGCGACCGGGATCATGCTGGCATATTCGCTGTAGCAGAGGCCGGCAAAGAGGCAGCCCAGGCCGGCGATGGCGAAGGAGATCACCACGCCGGGACCGGCGAATTGCGCGGCGGCATGGCCGGTCAGGACAAAGATGCCTGCACCGATGATCGCCCCGATTCCCAAAGTGATCAGGTGGAACGGCCCCAGCGCGCGTTTGAGGCCGGCTTCAGGATTTTCGGAAATCTGCATCTTGTGATCCTTGTTAAGTGCGGCGGCCGTCAAAGCCGGGCAGGGTCCAGTGCCAGTGAATGGCACCGGCCCGAAGCGTGAAGCCGATGAGAAAGGCAATGGCGCTGCACAGCAGGGTGGGGAGATGCAGCTCGCGCAGGGCGACGAAACCGGCCGCGGCGGCGATGGCCGCGGTGATGTAGATTTCGCGCTGCAAAAGCGCGGACGGCGTTCCGGAGAAAAGGTCCCGCAACAAGCCGCCGAAGGTGGCGGTAATTGTCCCCATCACCACCGCCACGCCGGGCGGAATTCCGATGTTCAAGGCTTTCCAGGCACCCAGCATGGCGTAAGCCGAAAGGCCGACCGCATCCAGCCAGATCAGGGCGCCGGAATGCCAAAGGCGTTCGCCCAGCAGCCACACCGCGCCGGCCCCGGCCAGGCAGACGATCAGATAGCCGCTGGAGTGAATCCAGAAGACCGGTACGCCCATCAGCAGGTCGCGCAGAGTGCCTCCGCCCACGCCGGTGAAAATGGCGAAGGCGACAAAGGTGATGAAGTCCTGCCCTTTGCGGGCCGCCACCAGGGCGCCTGTGATGGCGAACACACTCACGCCCAGATAATCGAACAGCAGCAGTGGCTCAGGCATGAGGGCCAGACACCGTCTGGGCGCCTCTCGCCTTGAGTCCGCATCTTGTCATCCGATCCCGCCATGCCACGCGAAAGCTAGCATGATCGTAATTTTGCCTTCCGCCGATTTCACCTGGTTTCGGCGCGTCCGTTACCGGAATCGAACACCAAGCCGGGTTGCGGCGCAGGATTTCACGAAGCGCTGGGCATTGTACGCTGGCCGGGCCGATTCCCCGCCTCGAATACCACCGGCGGCGTCACCCGCCGCGCCACCTCGCGCAGCACGAAGCTGGAGCGGATCTTGGCGACATGCGGCAGGCTGGACAATTCCTTGCGGTAGATGCGGTCGTAATCGTCGAAGGAATTCACATGGATCATGATGAAGAAGTCGGTGTCGCCCGAGACGAAACCGCAATAGGAGATGGAAGGGCACTTGACCACCTCCCGCTCGAACTCCACCAGCACATGCTCGGCCTGCGAACTCAATTCCAGCGCCACCATCACCACCCCGGTGAAGCCGAGCGAGAACATGTTGATATTGGCGTTGTAGCCGGAGATGACGCCGTTCTCCTCCATGATCTTGCGCCGCCGCGCCACCGCGGTCGAGGAAAGATTGACTCGTTCGGCGAGAAGAACGTCCGCCGCGCGGCCGTCGCTGCAGAGCTCCCGCAGAATACGATAATCCGTCGCATCGAGTGTTGCAGGATTGGAATTCGCCAAAAAAGCCTCCGATATCGAGAGAAAGCAAACTTCAGACGAGAAACGCTGCCCGAAATTACTGAGAACCGCAATGACGTTTCTGTTACGGTTCAACCGCTGAATGATGAATAAGTGTTCAACGCTTGGTCTTCAAAAGCCAGTAAAACCCGATGTTTTAAGCGGGCGGGGTGGCACGCTGTTGTGCCGGTGGTCTGTGCGACGAAACGTCAGGTCAGACGCAGATGGAGAAGGGAATCGCCGATAAAATGTGCGCATTGACTGCGAAATAGTCAGCAAGCGCACAAACATTTCTCATCCCAAAAACAAAAAATCCCCGGGGAGGAAGCGCTGCGGAACAGCAGTTCTTTTCAATGATGGGGAATATAAATGGGTAATCTTCGGGCCGAACAAGCCAATAAAGTTTTTCAGGAAAGCCGCGTCCGCAAGTACGCCCTCGCGACCGCCGGTGCCGCCGCACTCTGCCTGATGGCGCAGATGGCGATAGCGCAGGAAGCGCAACCGCAGGTCGCCCAAGCCGATAACGGCGTGGAGTCGGTCTCCGTCACAGGCACCCGTGTCGTGCGCGACGGCTACAGCGCTCCCACGCCGGTGACGGTGGTTGGCACGCAGGAGATCCAGGCCTCGGCCCCTGCCAATCTGGCGGACTTCGTCAACAAACTTCCCACTTTCATCGGCAGCGAAACGCCCAACAATTCCGCCGGCTCGCTTTCCAACGGCCTTGCAGGCATCAACGCGCTGAACCTGCGCTCGCTGGGTGTCAACCGCACCCTGATCCTGTTGGACGGCCACCGCACGCCGGCCTCCGCCGCCACCGGCGACACCGACATCAACACAATTCCCCAGCAGCTGGTGAAGCGGGTGGACGTGGTCACCGGCGGTGCCAGCGCGGACTACGGCTCCGACGCAGTCGGCGGCGTGGTAAACTTCATCCTCGACAAGACGTACACCGGCTTCAAGGCCAATGCCGAATATGGCGAGACGGACTCGGGCATGATGCCCAGTTACAAGCTCAACGGCACCGGCGGCATGGACTTCGACGGCGGCAAGGGACACATCCTTCTGTCAGGCGAGTTCGTGAACACCAAGGGCATTCATCGCTACGACCCGCCCTGGAACCAGCATGGCTTCTTCCGTGTCCAGAACCCGGCCTATAGCGCGACCAACACCGGCGTTCCCTTTTATCTCATCCAGACCGGCATCGGCCCCAGCCAGGTTTCGCCCGGTGGCCTGGTGATCAACTCGGTCACCAACACCAATGCCACCTCCAACATCCTCAAGGGTACCTATTTCGGGGGCAATGCCGCCATCGGCAACCTGAATTACGGCGCCCAGACCGGCCAGTGGATGATCGGCGGCGATACCAATGTCACCTCGCGCAATTATGAGGGCACCAGTTCGCTGGCCGCCAGCGAAGTGCGTGAAAGCGGTTATACCCGCGTCAGCTACAATATCCTGCCCGAGGTCGAGGGCTGGGTCGAAGGTTCGATCACCCGCTACAAGGGCCTGTCTTATTATATGCAGCCTCCCCAAGTAGGCGGCATCACCATCAATGCCGACAATGCCTTCCTGCCGGCTTCGATCCGCACCACCATGGCGGCAAACAACCTGAAGTCGCTGAACATGGGCTCGACCGATGCGGGCTTTCCCATGTCGGGCAGCCAGAACGCGCGCGAAGCCTTCCGCTTCGCCGGCGGATTCGACGGTGTGCTCAATCTGTTCGACACGGATTGGACGTGGGATCTGTTCGGCCAGATCGGCTGGGTTGACACCCGCGAGCAGGAAACCCAGGTCTGGAACAGCAGCCGCATTGCGCTGGCCCAGGATGCGGTGTTCGCGCCCGCCGGCAATGCGCTGGGCGTGCCGGCCGGCACCGTCGTTTGCCGTTCCAGCCTGACCGCGCCGACCAACGGTTGCGTGCCGCTGTCGCGCATCGGCGAGAATGGCGGCCTGCAGAGCCCGGCCGACTTCCAGAAGGGTCTGAAGTATGTGCTGGGCACCCCCTATCGCACCCAGCGCCTCAGCGAGCAGGTCTACGGCTTCAACATCTCCGGCAACCCGATCTCGAACTGGCAGGGGCCCATCTCCGTCGCCTATGGCGCGGAATGGCGGCTGGAATCCATCAACGGCTTTGTCGAGCCGCAATACAATTCCGGCTGGCTGTTCGGCAACTATCTGGTCAATCGCGGCCATTATTCGGTGGCGGAGACCTATCTGGAAACGGTGGTGCCGATCCTGCCGGGCATGGATTTCAATGGCGCCTATCGCTACACCGCCTATTCGACATCGGGCGGCGTCTCGACCTGGAAGGTCGGCGCGACCTATGCGCCGATCGACGACGTCAAATTCCGCGTCACCTACAGCCATGACATCCGTGCGCCCAACCTGAACGAACTGTTCGCGGCGGGCACAGCGCGTACCAACACCATCGCGGTGACCAACCCGTCGGGCGGCAGCTCTTCGCTGACTTTTGTGCAGAACCAGACCGGCAACAAGAACCTCAACCCGGAAAGCGCCAACAGCTTGGGCCTGGGCGTGGTGATGACGCCGCGCTGGATTCCCGGCCTGACCGCCTCGGTAGACTATTACAATATCACCATCGCGGGTGCGATCGGCTCGATCACGGTGCAGAACACCGCCGACCTGTGCTTTGTCAACGGCCTGCTGCCTTATTGCGCCAACATCGCTTACACCAACGGCGCCACCGCCAAGCCGGCCGACAACGCCACCCTCGGCACCCCTGGCGGCCCCACCGTCAACACCATCCTGCTGGTGCCCTTCAACTTCTCCAAACAGAAGGATGAAGGCATCGACTTCGACATCACCTATTCGGTGCCGCTGGAGGAGATGGACTGGTTCGGCAAGATCCCCGGCGATCTCACCCTGCACGGCATCGCCACGCATTATATGCGCAACTACACCAATGACGGCGTCAATGCCCCGACTGATCTCGCGGGCGTCAATTCCGGCAGCGGCACGCCAAGCTGGGTCTATTACATGACGGCGACCTACCACACCGACCCATGGAGCTTCACCCTGACCGGCCGCGGCGTCAGTCATGGCAAATACGCCAACGAATGGGTGGTCTGCCAGACGGGTTGCCCGGTCTCCACCCTGGCAAACCGCACCTCGAGCTACAACGACATCGCGGGCGCCTTCTATATGGACGTCAACACCAGCTACACCTTCAATGCCTGGGGTGCCGACACCGAGATGTTCTTTGCCATCAAGAACCTGTTCAACACCGATCCGGCGATGGTCGCCTCCGGTCCGGACGGCAACAACACGCCTGCCTATCCAGAGACCAACCGCAACCTTTACGACTATCTGGGCCGGGTCTACCGTGTCGGCCTGCGCCTGAATATGTAGGCTTTCCTGGCCCGTCGCAGGGAGCGGCGGCGGGCCGGTTCTTCCCCAAAAAATTGGCAAACCGGAGACGACCATGACCGCCACCAGGAAATTCATCGCCTTTCTGCTCAGCGCCTCGATCCTGTCGCCCCTGCCTGTGCTTGCGGCTGCGCCGCCGGAATACAAGCAGGAAGCCATGGCCAATGTGGACGATCACACCAAGCTGGTGCAGGTGATGGTCGACACAGTGTTCAGCTTCGGCGAGCCCGGCTTTCAGGAATTCCGTACCGGCGAATACCTTACTGGAATCCTGGCTAAGAACGGCTTCAAGATCACCAAAGGCGTGGCGGGCATTCCCACCGCCTGGACCGCGACCTGGGGCGAAGGCGGTCCCCTGATCGCGCTGGGCAGCGATGAGGACGATCTGCGTGGCGTGTCCCAGATCCCTGGCGATCCCAAGGTCGAGCCGATCGTGGCGGGCGCGCCCGGTCATGGCGAAGGCCACAATTCCGGCATGCCGCTAATCATCGCCGCTGCCATCGCCATCAAGACGACGATGGAAAAGCATCACATCAAAGGCCGGCTGATGCTGTGGCCCGGCATTGCCGAAGAGCTTTTGGGCACCAAGGCCTTTTATGTGCGTGACGGCCTGTTCAAGGACGTGGACGCTTGCATCTTCACCCATGTCTCAAGCGATTTCTCCACCGGGTATGGCCCGTCCAGCAACGGCATGGTCTCCGTTGAGTTCACCTTCCACGGCAAGACGGCGCATGCCGCCGGCGATCCCTGGGACGGCCATAGCGCCCTTGATGCAGTCGAATTGATGGACGTGGGCATGAACTATCGCCGCGAGCATCTGCCGCTGTCCCAGCGCACCCACTATGTGATCAGCGACGGCGGTGGTCAGCCCAACATCGTGCCGGGCCTCGCGAAGGTCTGGTACTATTTCCGCGAGCACACGTTCGACACGGTGAAATCGCTCTACGATATCGGCCTGAAGATGGCGGACGCCGCGGCGATGATGACCGACACCACGGTCGAGCATAAGCTGCTGGGTACCGCCGCGCCCAATTACGGCAACAAGCCGATGGCGGAGCTGGCCATGGCCAATATCCAGATGGTCGGTATGCCCAAATGGACGGCCGACGACCAAGCCTTCGCCAAGCTGGTCCAGGAGACCCAGCAGCGTAAAGTCGAACCTCTGCACGACAAGGTCACGCCCTTGCGTCCGGAGCAGCGCGAGGAGCGCATTCCCACCGGCGGTGGCTCCGACGATATCGGTGACATCATGTGGACGGTTCCCACCATCACCATCCGGTTCCCGTCCAACATTCCCAACATGATCGGCCACAATGTGACGTCGGCCATGGCGATGGCGACCCCGATCGCCCACAAGGGCGCGGTGGCCGGCGCCAAGGCGGTGGCGTTGACGGTGCTGGATCTGATGACCACGCCGGAAGAGCTGACCAAGGCCAAGGACTTCTTCAACACCGACCAGCAGAAGTACGATCACTACAAGCCGTTCGTGACGGCCACCGACACGCCGGCCATCCATATCAACGACGATTACATGCGTACCTACCGGCCGTTGATGGAGCCCTATTATTACGATGCCAGCAAGTATCCGTCCTATCTCGACCAGCTCGGCATCAAATTTCCCAATCCGCCCACGGCACCCCTGCGCAAGATCACGCCGCCCAAGTCTCTGACTGGCGGGGATGCCAACACCGGCGGTGGTGGTTGATATGCCGGCCTGCCCCTGCTGCGGGTGGGCTGGCGTCTTTCTGAGGGGGCCATGCGCTATTTTCCTTTGAAGCAAAGCTGCGCACTTTTGCTGAGCGCTGCACTGGTGACGCCGTCCTTCGCCGCTGCGCCCGCGGCGATGAAACAGGCCGCCGCCGCCAGCGTCGACGCCAATGCCAAGCTGGTCCAGGTAATGGTGGACACGGTGTTCAGCTATGGCGAGCCCGGTTTCCAGGAATTCAAGACCAGCGCCTATCTCACCGGCATCCTGGAAAAGCACGGCTTCAAGATCACGCGCGGCATCGCCGGCATTCCCACCGCCTGGACCGCGACCTGGGGCGAGGGCGGTCCCTTGATCGCCATGGGCAGCGATGAGGATGACCTGCGCGGCCTGTCCCAAGTGCCGGGTTCGGCCACGATCAAGCCTCTGGTGCCCGGCGCGCCTGGCCATGGCGAAGGCCATAACGCCGGCATGCCGCTGATGGTGGCCGCGGCGCTTGCGGCCAAGGAGGTGATGGAGAAGAACCACCTCAAGGGCCGGCTGATGCTGTGGCCCGGCATTGCCGAGGAACTGCTGGGCGCCAAGGCTTTCTATGTCCGCGCGGGTGTGTTCAAGGACGTGGATGCCTGCATCTATGCCCATGTCGGCGCCGCCTTCGGCACCTTCTACGGGATTGGGGGCAACGGCATGGTGTCGGTGGAATACACCTTCCATGGCAAGACCGCACACGCCGCCGCCGACCCCTGGGACGGCAAGAGCGCATTGGACGCGGTCGAGATCATGGATACATCGTGGAATTTCCGCCGCGAGCATCTGCCGGTGTCGCAGCGCTCCCATTATGTCATCACCAACGGCGGCGATCAGCCCAACATCGTCCCCGACACCGCCGCGGTGTGGTATTATTTCCGCGACCACGACTTTGCCTCGGTGAAATATCTCTATGAGACCGGCAACGAGATCGCGGAAGCTGCAGCCAAGGCGACCGGGACCACCGTCACCCACGAACTTCTGGGCTCCGCCGCGCCGATCAATGGCAACAAGGTGCTGGCCGAAGCCGCTTTCGAGAACATCAAGGCGGTGGGCATGCCGCAATGGAGCACCGGCGATCAGGCCTTCGCCAAAGCGGTGCAGACCGAAAACAAGCTCAAGCTCCAGCCGTTGTCCGATGCCGTGATGCCGCTGACCCCGCCGGGGCCGGGCGGCGGGGCGGGCGGCGCTTCCGACGATGTGGGCGACATCACCTGGACGGTGCCCACCACCATGATCCTGTTCCCCTCCAACGTTCCCAACGCCACTATGCATAATGTGCTGGCGGCGATGGCCATGGCCACGCCGATCGCCCACAAGGGCGCGGTGGCCGGCGCCAAGGCGGTGGCGATGACGGTGCTGGACCTGGTAACCACGCCGGAGCTGGTGCAGGCGGCCAAGGATTATTTCCGCGACGTGCAGACCAAGGACCAGAAATACGTCTCGATGCTGTCGCCTGAGGACAAACCGGCGATCCATCGCAATGACGAGCTGATGTCGCGGATGCGCCCCAAGATGGAGCCGCTCTATTATGACTCCGCCAAGCACCCCAGCTATCTGGATCAACTGGGTGTCAACTATCCGCAAAAGTGATTGGCGTTTTCTGGCTGCGCTTCTGGGTCTGCTGGCCGTCCTGGCAGCCCCAGCCCTGGCGCAGCGGGCGCGCGAGGAAAAGCTGGTTTCGCCGCCGTCCACTGCGGCGCTGTCGCCCGATGGCCTGCGCGCCGCCTGGTCCAGCGATGACAAGCACAGCATCCTCAGCGCCACCCGCGCCGGCAAGATAGCGGAATGGAGCGCGCCGAACCGTCTTCTCACCAGTCGCGGCGTCATCGACGGGATCGTATTTTCTCCCGACGCCCGCAGCCTTGCCTATGTCAACAGCCGGACCTGGAAGGACGACGGCAGCAGCGATGACCGCTGGTCCTTCATTGGCGTCTATGACCTGGCGACAAGGCAAATTTCCTATGTCGATCCCAGCTTCGATTTGGACAGCGAGCCCGCCTGGTCGTCCGACGGCATGGCCGTCAACTTCACCCGCAAGGCGCCGGGCCTTGCCGACCGCCGGCTGACACGCGTGGTCGCGCGGCTGAGGTTGTCCGGTTGGACGCCGCCATCGCGTCAGGCAGGGGAAAGCTTCACGCTCGCCTCGGTGCTGGCCGCGCCTTATCTCTATCCCCCGGCGCCTTCGGCGGACGGCAGTGCGCTGGCCTATGTCAGCCGCGAGGGCAAAAGCCGCAATGTCTATTTCTGGCGTCTGGGGCAGCAAGCGCGGCGCCTGGCCTCGTATATGGGCGATGACGGGCAGGACATGGAAGACTTGGCGGTCTCGCCGACCGGCGCCGCTGTGGCTTATGTGCGCGGCGGCCCGCTCAATCGCCAGGGCGACGCGCCCAATCCGAACGCCACCGCTGACATGCCACAACAGCAGCTTTGGCTAATCGGTTCGTCCGGCGGGGACGCGCCACGATTCATCGGCATCGGCCGGGAGCCGCTGTTCACGCCCGACAACAAATATCTGTTGTGGCGTTCCGGCGGCAATGTGATGGCCGTGGCGCTGCTGTGGAATAAGGGCAAATTGCTTGGGTCGGGTGCGCCGGAAGAATTTCTGTCCGGTGAACGGCGGGAGCTGACCTTTTCTCCCGACGGCAGAAAGGTGGCTTATCAGCGGGGCAATGCGATCGAGATCTATGACTTTGCTGCAAAGACGGCCGTTGTCATTCCGCATGGCAAGAGCAGCGACTCCGGGTTCGTCTGGTCTCCTGACAGCAAGGCCTTGGCGTTTCGCCGGGCTTCCCAGCCTCCCAGCGGTCCCGACAGCGAAGGCTGCGGTAACTATCGCTATTGCGGTCCTGTGACCGCGGCAGAGCCCTGGTCCATCTGGATGGTGAACCTGTCCGACCTGCAGCCGAAAAAAATCTGGCAGGCCAAACCGGGACAGGGGTCGGTCTTCTATCCCATGGACCAGTCCTACAGTCCTGGCCAACCTTCGATGTTCTGGATGGCGGGCGATGTGATCGCATTTCCCTATGAGGGTGACGGCTGGCGGCATCTTTATGCGGTGCCTGTCGCAGGTGGGGTCGAGCGGCTGTTGACGCCGGGCGATGGCGAAGTAGAAACCGCCGCCCTGTCGCCGGACCGCAAGACCATCTTCTACGCCACCAATATCGGCGATCTTGGCCGGCGCCATATCGCCGCCGTGGGCCTGAAAGGTCCGGCAGTGAGCCTGACCCCGGGAGACAAGGACCAATGGTCGCCCATCGCACTGGCCCATGGCGCCGTTGCTTATGTGGGAGCGGGATGGAAGGACCCGCATACGGTGTCGGTACGCGACGCCAGGGCAAAGACGGTCACGGCTGCTTTTCCGGCACGGCCAGCCGGCTTTCCCACCAGACTTCTACTCAAGCCGGAACTGGTGAGCTTTCCCGCTTCCGACGGCAACACCGCTTATGGCCAACTTTTCGTACCGGCCCGCACCAATGGCTGCGCCATCATCTTTTCCCATGGCGGCATCCGGCGGCAGATGCTGCCGAGTTTCCACTATATGGACGCCTATCATTATCTCTACGGCATGAACCAATATCTGGCCAGCCGCGGCTGCGTGGTGTTGTCGGTGGAATATCGCAGCAGCATCATGCGCGGCGAGGCTTTCCGCAACGCGCCGGGCTGGGGCTTTGCAGCCAATTCGGAATTGCTGGACTTTGTCGGCGCGGCCAAATGGCTGACGGCGCGCAAGGACGTGGATGCGCGACGCGGTGTCGGCATTTATGGGCTGTCCTGGGGCGGCTACATGACGGCCAACGCGCTGTCGCAGCACTCCGATCTGTTCAGCGTCGGTTTCGACATGGCCGGCGTGCATACCTCCAGCAACGAGGCGGGTGCGAAATATTCCGCGGTCGGCAATCTCGCCACCTGGACCTCGCCGGTTTTTCTGGCCCAGGGCGACGATGACAGGAATGTGAATTTCAACGAAGGCATTGCGCTGGCGCGGGCGATCGAGCTGAGAAAACCCGAGCTGGAATTCCGCCAGCAGGTCCTGCCCGGCCAGACCCATGACCTCTATCTGACCTACGAACAGCTGGTGCAGATCTATCAGGCCGGGAGCGATTTCCTGCTCAGCCATCTGACGGCGCCGCACGCGCGCTGACGCACCGCAAAAAGCGCCTCAAGTCCCTTAACAGACCGTAGTTTTGTGCCTCGCTCTCGAGCAGGTATCGCCTATGCACGGCGCATGGGCAATTTTCACCGCGGCCTGATTTTTAGACATGCCTAAGTCCCCGTCATTATTGTCTTTTTCGCTCTCACCCCGCGGATTTTTCTTTGCCTCGTGCATCGGAATGATAATCTCGCGCCAATCGGACTCCGTCGAAGAGAGTTCGTATCCAGGAGAGTGAAACATGAAACTGATTTTCGCCGCGGCTACTGCCGCTGCTGCTCTGATCGCTTCGATGCCTGCCGATGCCGCTTCGGTGATTTCGGCCGGCCTCAAGCCCGTCCAGGAATGTGCAATCGCCGCCGGTAAGCTGAATCTCAGCGACCGCCAGATGGCCAATGCCCTTGCCGCCTGCGATGCCGCACTCGCCGGCGACATCTCGCAACAGTCCCGCGCCGGCACCCAGGTCAATCGTGGAATTCTGGAAGCCGCTGCCGGCCGGACCGATGCCGCCATCGCCGACTTTGATGCCGGCCTGGCGCGCGATCCCAGCCTGACCGCGGGCTACATGAACCGTGGTGCCGCGCTGTTGAAGGCCGGCCGCTACAGCGAGGCGCGCGCCGACTTTGACCGCGCCATCGAACACGGCACGCCGGATCTGCATGTCGCCTACTTCAATCGCGGCGAGGCTCAGGAAGCCTCCGGCAACCTGATCGCCGCCTATCACGACTATCGCAAGGCCCAGGACCTGGCGCCCGATTTCAAGCCCGCCGGTCTGGAACTGGCGCGCTTTCAGGTCACTGAACGGCGCGTCGCCGACGGGCGCTGATCGTATCTGCAGAGAGAAAGGCCGCGGCTCGCACGGCGGGGCGCGGCCTTTTCTTTTGGCGAGGAATTTTCCGCGCCGATAACCATGTCCGCGCCGGATTTTGCCTTTTGCCTGCTTTTCACCCATTAATTCCCCCGCGAGGGGAAAACCGTGAAACTCAACCGGCTGGCCGCGTCTGCGACACTCAAAATCCTTAAAGCGTTGGCGGGCGGTCTAGCGGCGGGCGACCGCAGCTATATCGCCAGAGAGATCATGGCCGACCGCTTCTCTCCCGATACCAGGGCCCTGGGCGATCTGTTCAGCAAGGCCCTGCTGGGCTGGAAGAACAAGCAATATCACGTGGAAGCCAATGGGGAGGCGGCGCTGCTGCGCCGGCTTAAGCCCTTCAAACCGGCTATCGTGTTCGACGTCGGGGCCAATGTGGGCGACTGGTCGCTGCCGGCGCTTGAGGCTTTGCCGCAAGTGCAGATACATGCCTTTGAGATCGCGCCCCTGACCGCCCAGGAGCTGCAGAAGAATCTTGAGCCTTATGCCCAGCGCGCCGTGATCAACAAGATTGGGCTGGGCGGCAGCGAAGGCGAGATCACGCTTTATTTTTCGCCTGACAGCAGCACGGCGGCCAGCACTGTTCCCGGCGTTGTCGAATTCAGCGCCATCGATCACCAGATCAAGACGATCAATGAGGTCACTGCCCGGATCACCACCGGCGATGCCTATATGCGCGAGCATGGAATCGACAAGATCGATTTTCTCAAGATCGACGTCGAAGGCGCGGAATGGGACGTGCTGAAGGGCTTTTCAGACGCCTTTGCCAGACAAAAGATCCAGATGGTCCAGTTTGAATATGGGCCGCTGAACCTCAAGATACGGCAGTGGCTGGGCGACTATTGGAAGTTCTTTACCGACAACGGATTTGTCGTCGGCAAGCTTTATCCCGAAGGTGTGGCTTTCAAAGCGTTCGACCTGGCGGACGAGGATTTTGTGGGCCCGAATTTCATCGCCTGCCTGGCGGAACGGCGCGACCTGATAGACGGCCTCAAATGCGAGATTCTTTAAAGAACGCCTGAGGAGCAGAGCATGGCTCTGCCCCAATGCCTCAGATACTGGCTTCCCAAGGGCCGTCCAAGCTCTGCAAATAAACCCGCGGTTTGCGCAAAAGCCCCCAGTCCCCGGCGCGAGGCCGCATACAGAATGGCACCGGGGTCCTTGGCGGCGATGTGCCGGACCAGATCGGATTCGGGGTCCCGGAAAAACAGATGCATATTGTCATCGAGTGAAAGGCATTTGACCTTCAGTCTTGAAGCAAGCCGCTGCAGGCTCTCCCAGGAATGGATGGAGATATGGCCGTTGCGCGGCGCGATGTACCAGAATTGCGGGTCCGGCCTGCGGCCCAGGATGAAAGTGGAGAAGAGCAGCGCTCCCCTGGGCGCAACATAGGAAAGCGCGTCTTCAAAACTGGCCATCGGGTTCGGCGAATGCTCGACCACTTCGAAGGCTGTCACCAGGTCGAATTTGGCGGAAGGCTTGGCTCCCGACGAGAAATAGGGATCGAAGCAATCGAGCTTTCCGAACCCCCGCCCGCCCAGCTCCTCGATCATTTTTCCCCGTCCTCCGCCGTAATCCAAAAGGCTGATGCCGGCCTTGAACGGGCCCAGCATCTTCTCCAGTTCACCGGCCATGTAGCGCGGCCTGGTCGAATCGAATTCCGGATCCACCCGGATATAGTCGGAGTTGTAGATCCGCTCCGCGAAATCGTTGCCGGACCAATTGTCGAAGTGGGAAGTGAAGATGAAACCGCAGGAGGTACAGCGGTAATAGGAAACGGAGATGCCGGATTTTGCAAAGACCGGCCCCTTGTGATCTTCGCAACTGCGCGAAAAATCATATTCGGCGAAGAGCGTAGTGGCGCCGCCACAGCATTTGCAAACCGGATTTGTCTCAGTCATCGCCATCGGTTCGGGACTGTTTCCCGGAATGTAAGAGAACCGGCACAGGATTGTCTAACTACCCGCCATTTAACGGGCCTTAACCGGCTTTAAAAGCGCCGAAGTCTGGGCCATGCTGGCCAAAACCACAAAGCAGAGCGGGCTGGAATGCGCAGATTTGGTCTTATTTTCCCTTTGGCTTTCCTTTTGGTCTCCTCGGCGGTGCTGGCTCAGGCGCCCCTGCCGCCGGTGCCCGCGCCCCAGAATGTGCCCAAGCCCGGACCGGTGACCAAGGGGCCTTATATGCCGCAGGCGCTTCTGCCGGGCGGCATCGTGATGCCGCTGTTTCCTGCCGGTTCGCCCTATCTCAATGCCAAGCGGGTCAGTGAGGCGGAAGTCTACACCATGGACCCGGTGGTGCCGGGACGGGTACAGCGCATCGTCAATATCCACAATCCGTCTATCGAAGTGCATCTGGCGGGCGGTAACAACAATACCGGCACGGCGATCATCCTGGCGCCGGGCGGCGGCCACAGCACCTTGGTGGTGGGGCTGGAGGGCGCCGATCCTGTGCCCTATTTTTTCCAGTACGGCATCAACACCATCATCCTGCGCAACCGGTTGCGCAGCTCCGGCTATGAGCCCAAGACCGATGGTGTCTATGACATCCAGCAGGCGATCCGCCTGGTTCGCGCCCATGCCGCAGAATGGCACATCGATCCGCACAAGATCGGCGTCATGGGGTTCTCCGCCGGCGCGGAACTGACCATGGCGTCGGCCATCCAGTATCCGGAGTTCAATGCCAAGAACAATGTGCCCAGCGATTCACTGGCAGGCGCCAGTTCGCGACCTGATTTCGTGGCTGCGATCTATCCGGGGCCCTCGCTGTTCACCCCGGCCTGGACGACCAAGAATGGCGTGCCGCCGATCCCGAAAGACGCGCCGCCGTCCTTCATCGCGGGCGCCGGCTGGCAGGACAAGATCCATGCCGTGTGGGCGGACGAATATTTCTCGGCCATGCTGAATGCCGGCATTCCCAATGTGGAGATGCATATCTATGCCCGCGGTGGGCATGGCAACGGCCTGGCCTATCGGGAATTCACCGCGGAAGGGGCCTGGCAGGACCGCTTCGTTCACTGGCTGCGTGATCTGGGCTTTTTTGAGAAGCCAGGGGTGGAGACGCTGGCGGCAAAAGATGTTGCCGCCTTCGTGGCACAGCCTGCGGCGGCAACACCATGACCAAGGACGAGATCACCAGTTGGGCGCTGGCCAATGGCTGGCAGATGATCGATGGCATGCCGTGTCTCACCAAACCGACCGCACCGCATCCTGCCATTGTGCGGCTGGTGTTGAAGGCCACGGTTGCCGCGGTTGAGATCAAGAAACCGGCAGGGAAGTGGGAAAAAGTCGCCGGCGAGAGCTATGCCAAGATAGCGGCCGACCCCGAAACCGGTATGCCAAGCGGCCTGGGCCTGACCACGATTTCCGGGCTGACCCTGCTGATGCAGGGTAATAAAGACCGCCAGATGATGGCACGCATGGGTGGTACGAAGACTTGAATCCGGGGTTCCTCTATCTTTTTGGGCGCGGGAGGATAAAGAGAGGGCGAAATTTCCGGCCCGAGGTCGTTTTTTGACGTTTCCCACGACGCATCCCGCTCTTTCCCGTGCCCTTGCCGAACGCCAGTACACTGAGCCCACACCGGTGCAGCGCGCCGTGATCGAGCCGGATGCCGAAGGCCGTGACCTGCTGGTTTCAGCCCAGACCGGATCGGGCAAGACCATCGCCTTCGGCCTGGCAATGGCCGAGACCTTGCTGGAAGGCGCCAAGGCCTTTGGTCCGGCGCGCGATCCGCTGGCACTGATCATCGCGCCGACCCGCGAACTGGCGCTGCAGGTCCAACGCGAACTGGGCTGGCTCTATCAGCATGCGGGCGCCCGCATCGTATCCTGTGTCGGTGGCATGGACCCGGGCCGCGAGCGCCGTGAATTGTCGGACGGGGCGCATATCGTCGTGGGAACGCCGGGGCGTCTGCGCGATCATATCGAGCGGCGGGCCCTGAAATTGGCCGGCCTGCGCTGCGCGGTGCTGGATGAAGCCGACGAAATGCTCGACATGGGCTTTCGCGAAGACCTGGAGTTCATCCTGCAGACCACGCCGGAAGATCGCCGCACCTTGCTGTTCTCCGCCACACTGCCCAAGGCCATCGTCAGCCTGGCGGCGCATTACCAGAAGGATGCGCTGCGCATCGCCACGCGCGGAGAAACATCCGGTCATGCCGACATCGAATATCGCGCCATCCGCATCGCCGGCAACAAGATCGAACGCGCCGTGGTCAACCTGCTGCGCTTTCTGGATCCGCCGGGCGCGCTGGTCTTCTGCAACACCCGCAATGCGGTACGCCATATGGAGGCGCAACTGACCGAGCGCGGTTTTTCCTGTGTGGCCTTGTCGGGCGAGCTGTCGCAGAGCGAACGCAACCACGCACTGCAGGCGTTGCGCGATGGCCGCGCCAAGGTTTGCGTCGCCACCGATGTCGCGGCGCGGGGCATCGACCTTCCCAGCCTCAGTCTGGTCATTCATGCCGAACTGCCCAATGACGCCCAGGTGCTGCAGCATCGCAGCGGCCGCACCGGACGTGCAGGCAAGAAAGGCGTCAGCGTCCTGCTGGTGCCGCCGTCGCGGCGTCGCCGGGCTGAAGAAATGCTGGGCCGCGCCCGCGTCACCGCCACCTGGGGCAATGCTCCCTCGGCCGGGGATATTCGCAAGGTGGACGAGAAACGGTTGCTCGAGAACCCCCTGCTGGTCGAACCGGGCACGGATGACGATCTGGCCATGGCCGACGAATTGTTGAAGGCCCATGGGCCGCGCCAACTGGCGGCGGCATTTGTGAAGATGTATCGCGCCGGGCTGCCCGCACCCGAAGATATCGAGGAAGATGTCCCGTTTCGCGAACCGCGGAGCGGCGATGGCCGCAAATCGCAGGAATCGCACAGACAACGCGAAGACCGTCAGCCGCACGAGCAACGGGCGCGGCCGCACCGGACCAGCGAACGCCAGCACGCTCCCACCCATGAACGCGGATCGGCTCCGGGAGAAATGGCGAACGGTGTGTGGTTTCGCCTGAATGTCGGGCGCGAACGCAATGCCGATCCCAAATGGCTGTTGCCTGAAATCTGCCGCCAGGGCGAAGTGACCAAGAAGGATATCGGCGCGATTCGCGTGTTTGAAAAGGAAACTCTGTTTCAGATCGAGCCTTCCGCAGCGCCGAAATTCACCATCCTGGTCGGCGAACGCAAGAAGGGCGGGGTGCGCATTTCACCGGCGCTGGACCAAACGGGTGAGACCACCGCGCGTGCGCAGCCCGCACAGGGCGATGTGCCGGACGGGCCGCGCAAAACCGGCTTTCATCAGAAGAAATCCGGCGGGAAGAAATTCGGCAAGGGCGGCTACAAGGGCAAGAATCCCAGGGGGCCGAAGACCCCGGCATAGGCGTGCCGGCGTGGCAAGTCCGTATTGTGCATTCCCGGTGGCTGCTATAGTTGCAGAAAGCATGAATTCGGGGGCGTGACAGTGCCGGCGGCAGAGCCCAAAGTTTTGCGGATCGAGCTTTCGGGACGCGAACTGTTCGTTTGCGACAATCTTATCGATCCGGCGATGGTGGATGCGATCGGCACGGCCGTGAAAGCCATGCACTATGTCCACAAGGAAAAAAGCCGCCCCGGCGTGCCCGGTCTGGCCGCCGTCGCGGACATCGATCCGGCGATCCTCACCAAGGATGCCTTCTTCCTGCGGCTGCGGGCCATTGCCGAGAAGGTGTTCACTGGCGAGGCGTTCCAGGACCAGCGCGTCTATGTCAACAAAGCCATGTTCGGCGACAATTATTATATCCACCGCGACTGCGACGAAGCCAGCAAGAACGTCACCATTCTCTATTACGCCAATTTGGAATGGCAGCCCGACTGGGGCGGTGAGACCATCTTTTACAATGACGACAATGATGCCGTGGCAGCCGTGTCGCCGCGTCCGGGCCGGTTGGCAGTTTCGCGCGGCGCCATTCTGCATCGCGCCACCGTGCCGACACGCAGCTGCTACGAACAACGTTACACCATCGCCTATAAACTGACGGCCGTGTCCTGACCGCCTAGAACAGCGGTTTTCCATCGGCTTGCGGCAGCGGCACTTCCATGATTTTGGCCAGGGTGGGCGCGATATCGCGCATGTCTATTTCCCCCAGAGAGCCGCGCTTTTTGACCGGCGGTCCCGACAAGATGAAGCTGGCGCGCATTTCCGGATGGGTTGGGAAATAACCGTGCGTGCCTTTGACCGGAGCCGGACCGACGGCCGGCGCGGCTGGATCGCTGCCCATCTGATAGCCGGGCTTGAAATCAACCCAGAAGGAGGCCATCGGCGTGCCGCCCAGCCCTGCGATTTCATGCGCATCGGCGACATGGGCGATGCCCAGTTCCGGATTGGACGCCAGTTGGTTGAGTAGCGCCGACACCTTGGCTTTGAGCGTGGCATCGTCGGGATGTGCCAGCACCACTGCCGCCGACGCACCACCCCAGGGCTCGGCATCCCAGGCTGTCACCTTGCGGTTCGCATCCAGCCGGATCAGCCCCGCCTGGACAAAAGGGCCGATCAGGTTGACGGAATGCTCGACCGGCGCAAAGCCATGGTCGGAGACGATGGCCACCACCAGATCCGGCTCGGCCTTACGCGCCTGCGCAATCATCGCGCCCACCGCGGCATCCAGTGTTTCCAGCGCTTTTTTGGCTTCCGGCGAGCCGGGACCGGAATTGTGCTCGACATGATCCAGCCCGCGCAGATGCAGGGTGGTAAATTTGGGATGCTTCCCGGCGATCAAGGCGCCGGCAAAGCGGGTACGGCCCACATCTTCCTCCACGCTTTCTCCATCGGCCTGAATGAAGGGCACCCCAGTGGCCTTTTCCAGCAGATCGACGATCCCCGGCGTGGAGAGGGCGCGTACCAGCTTGATATCCTCGTCATGCACTTCGGTGGCGCGCCAATATTCGGGAAGATCGAAGTCGATGGACCGGGCGCCCACGCTCACCGGCCAGGACAGGCTGGCAACCTTGCCGCCGCTCTGGTGCACGGCATCCCACAGGGTGCGCACTTTGATATCCCGGCTGTACCAATACCAGCCGCTCATATTCTTCTGCAGCGGATCGAAGGTGGGATTGTTGGGAATGCCATGTTTTGCAGGCCATACGCCCGTGATCAATGTGGTGTGGTTGGGATAGGTGACGGTGGGAAGCGCGTTCCTCACGCCTTCGGCATAGACGCCGCCGGTCATCAGCTTTTTCAAAGTGGGAATCTTGATCCCGCGCGCATCCGCTTCCAGCGCATCGCCGGGCCGCAGTCCGTCTATCGAGACCATCAGGACAGGCGAAGGCTTTGCCAGAGCGGGCGTGGCCAGCAGGCTTGCCGCCAGAAACATTACGCGCGTGAAGGTCACAAATCTCTCCTGCCGATAAAAATCCAGTCACTATTCGGCTCATTCGACAGGCAGATGACAATCGGCCGCATATTCACAGCGATCTCGCCTGTGCATTTCACAAATCTGTCGCACAACTTTTGCCTTTTCGTATTGCGCCGCACCTAGGTACCCCGATGCGCCCCTGATGCAATTCAGAACGGGGCGCATTTTCAACAGGGGATATCTCATGACGCCGTTCCAAAGCCGCACGCTCAAGCGCGTGCTGTTCGCCACATCCGCGCTTTGCGCCTTGCCGCTGGCGGCCGGTGCTCAGACATTGGCGCCATCGGACCAAGGCGGTGTGGAAACCGTCATCGTGACTTCGGACCGCGAGGCGACCAATTCGGCGGTGACCATCAACAATGTCCAGGCCCAGAAGATTCTTCCCGGCATCAGCCCGCTGAAGGCGATCCAGTCTCTGCCCGGCGTGCTGTATGCGACCGCCGATCCCTGGGGCAACAACGAACAGAATGAATCCCTGGTGGTGCACGGCTTCACCACCCAGCAGCTGGGTTACACCATGGACGGTGTTCCGCTGGGCGACCAGCAATATGGGCCCTATAACGGCCTGTCGCCGTCGCGCGCCATCACATCGGAGAACGTCAAGAATGTGCGCCTGGAATCGGGTGCCGGTTCGCTGGGTGTGGCATCGACCTCCAACCTTGGCGGCGTGATCCAGACCTTCTCCAGCGATCCCACCGACACATTCGGTGTGGATGTGCGCGGCACCGGCGGCAGCTATGACGCGGCGCGCGCCTATGTGCGGGTGGACTCCGGGGATATCGGTGACGGCTTTGCCGCTTATCTCTCCTATCTGCACCAGAACCAGCGCGCCTGGGATTTCGACGGCTATCAGCATGGCGAGCAGTTGAACCTGAAGGTGGTCAAAGCCGACGATGTGGGCCGCTTCACCTTCTATGCCGACTGGAATTCCAAGGTGGAGCCCAATGAAGACTCCATCTCGGTCGGCAACCAGCAAACCGCGGCCGGTCAGGGCTTCATTCCCTATACCCGTCCCTTCCTCTATCCCAATCTGGCGGGCGCCATCGCCAATCTGACCACCAATCCGGCCCAACCGGGCACCCCGCCGGTGGCGCAGGGCAACAACTTTTCCAACTATCACAGCGCCGCCCAGCGCGAAGACGCGCTGACCTATGCCCAGTATGACTGGAATGTGATGCCCGACCTCACCTGGTCGAACCAGGTCTATTTCCATCACGTTACCGGACGCGGCATCGTGGCGGGGCCCGTCAACAATGCCGGCCTGCCGGCTTTGTTCCTGTCCTATTTCCCCGGTCAGATTGTGGGCGGTTCTTCAACCTCGACCGGCAGCCTGACCAACCTGGTCAATCTGTTCGGCGGGTCGGGTTATGAGGTTCGCACCACCGAATATCGCATCAACCGCTTCGGTGAACGCTCCACCCTGAACTGGAAGCTGGGCGATCATGATATCGAATTCGGCGCCTGGTATGAGCGCAACGCCTCGCGCACCGGCCGCCGCTGGTATCCCTTCTCGGCTGCCAGCAATGACCGCACGCCCTACGACGTGCCGCGCAATCCGCTTTTCACCCAGTATGACGTGTCGCTGCGCACCGACGACCTGCAATTCCATCTGCAGGACCAGTGGCACATCCTTCCCAATCTGGTGCTGCAGGCCGGTTTCAAGACCAGCCTGCAGACCGCGGGCAACCATGTCATCACCAACCAGGTCAATCTGCCGACCGCCGCTGTGCCGGTGGTCTTCCCCACCGGCACCATCAGCAGCAATGGCTGGTTCCTGCCACAGGTCGGCGCCATCTGGGAGGCCGACGATCACCTGCAGTTCTTCGCGAACATCCAGGAGAATTATCGCCAGACCATTCCTTATGCCGCGGGCAGCAACTTCTATGGTTCTTCGCCCTTCAGCCTGGGCACTCAGTCGGCCTTCAACACCTTCAAGACCACCGTGCATCCGGAACGGTCCTGGACCTATGAGTTGGGTGTGCGCGCCCAGTACGACCTGGACCTGGGCCCGCTGACCGCTATCGAAGGCCAGGCGAACTACTATCACGTTGACTTCCACAACCGGCTGTTCAATGTGGCGCCATTCAACCTGTTCAATCCGCCGCCCTCCATCCTGGTCAATGTCGGCAGCGTGACCACAGACGGCGCGGATGTGGCCTTCACGCTGCATTTCGGCGACCACTTCCAGTTCTACGACGCGATCTCCTACAACAGCTCGGCCTACAGCTCGAACTACACGCAAGGTGCGAGCGCGGGCGGTGTGCCGGTGGTGGTGCCGATCGCCGGCAAACAGGTGCCGATCACGCCGGACTGGATGAACAAATTCATCGCCTCGACCAACTGGGGCGCCTTCGAGGCCCAGGTCAATGGCGATTATGTCGGCCGCCGCTACGCCACCTATCTCAACGACATCGCCATTCCCGGCCAGTTCCAGTTGGGCCTGGAAGCCAGCTACACCTTCGACAATATCGGCTTGGACGAGGTGAAGAGCTTCAAGATCAGCGGCAATATCCTGAACCTGACCGACAAGACGGGCGTGGCGGATATCGGCGTCCCCGGCTCACCGGCCTCGGGCGGCTATACCTATTTTCCGCTGCCCCCGCGCATGTTCTTTGTCACGGTCGGCGCGAAACTCTAGACAGTCCCCCAACTAAAAGGGCGGCGTCGTGAGACGCCGCCCTTCTTTTTGCCGTCTGAAGACGGTCAGTTGTGCTCTATCCTGTGGACCTTCGCCAGCACGGAGTCCGCCATGAAGATTATCTTCTGGTCCTTGGACACTGCCATGTAATGGCCTTCGCCGACGTCGTGCGAGTCGCGCACATCGCCATGCTTGCCGAACCAGCCTTGCACCTTGCCGTCCCAGCCCATCTTGAGCACCATGCCGTGACGTCCGGTTGACATCCAGAGCTGGCCGGTGGCGTCGACATAGAGGCCGCAAGTCAGGTTTCCGACCTGGATCTCGCGGACGCGCTGCTTGAGGTCCTTGTCAAACACCACGATCTTGGTCGAGGCGCGGTCAGTCACCCACACTTCGCCATTGGGCGCCACCGCCACGGAATGAATTACGGGCAGCAAGCCGTCAGCATGCGCCAGGCTGGCGCTGGCCAGGAACTTGCCGTCCTTGTCGAACTTCATCACCCGGGGGTCGCTGCCCGGTATCACCGGCGGGTGTACGAACACACCGCGCACCTTGGCATTGCGCGTCGCGGGAAGGTCATAGGTGGCGCAGAAAGTGCAGTCGGCGGGCGGCGAGGTGCCGCCATGGCTTTGCACCACATAGAAATTGTCGTCCTTGTCCCAGGCGATATCCAGCGGCTGGTTGAACATGCCGTTCCACTTGGTGTCGTCCCAGGCGGCATTTTCGCCGCGGACGCCGAAGGAGCGGATCACATCGCCGTTGGGATTGAGCTTGTAGATCACGTTCAGGAAGCTGTCGCTCACCCAGATATTGCCATGGGGGTCAACGCGCAGGGCGTGCGGGTTCATGGCGATGTTGGGATTGAAGACGCGCAGCTGCTTGGTGCCGGTGGGATCATATTCCACCATCATGATGTTAGGGTTGCGGTTGAACACCAGGAGATTGCCGTTGGGGCGCAACGCGACGGCCGCGACATTGCCGAACTGCTCGCCACTGGCCCCGGTGATCTGGGTGCCGAAGTGATAGGGCAGTTGCGGCGCGTCGGGGACTTTCATCGGCGGCTCAGGCTGTTGCGGAAGGAAGGCCTGGGCCACAGCGGCGGTTGAAAACAGCAAGGACGCTGCGAGCAGTTTGGCGAAATACTTCATGGTTCTTAGTCCCCTTGTTGATTCAGTAACTTGATTCAGTAACGGGCGATGCCTTTTGCCTTCCACACGGTGCGCATTTCCGGCGACAGGGCAAAGGCGATGAAGGCGGCAGAATTCTTTTTGTCGGCCGCGCGGGCTGAAATCCCGGTGGCCATGTCCATGTGCATCCCCAGTTCCGCGGGCAGTTCGCCCACCAGATAGGGATTGCCGGTCTCGGTGTTGGCGGGATTGTGCGGATCGTGGATCAGCCCCAGGCCCAGGGCCTGCGCGTCGCCTTCGCCGCGCTTCAGCGCCGGCTCGGCATCGCCTTTCACGGGCACGCCATGGATGCCCGCGAAGTCGGGGCGCTTGAGCAGTCGGTCGCTCATGCCCGCCTGCATGCTGCCCGAAACCGGATCGGAATAGAGCACCGCCGAAGCGCCCTTCATCACCGCAATCAGCTTCGGCGTGCTGGTGATGTCGGGCCGCGGCGCGTCCGGCTTTTTGAACAGACCGATCTCGGCCCGGCCCAGGGGATTGAAATCACTGACCGCGCCCGACAGCACCATGGTGCCCATCAGGTCCATGGGCAGCATCACCACATCGGCCGCCGGATCCTTGGTGCGGATGTCGTTCATGATCGTGCCCATCCCGTCCACCTGGATGGTCACCTTCATGCCGGTCTTTTTCTCAAAGGCGGCGGCGACCTCGGTAAGGCCGGAATTGGAGATCACGCCGGGGCTGATGACGCGGATTTCGCCGGCAGCCCAGGCCGGCACCGCCAGCATCAGAGCCAGGCCCGAAACAGCGGCAAAAACAGTGACCGGACGCATTTCCCCACCTTGTTTTGGTGGAAGCAAACGCTGGTTTGCGCCGCTTGGCAAGCGGCGTCGTCCGTCAGGGAACGCCGCTGCTTTTGTGCACGTACTGGGCGATATCGGGCTGATTGCCAAGGTCCGCCACCGTCGCTTCCCAGGGGAAGGACAGTGTCGGATCGTTGGAAAAGCGCTTCATCCGGATGGTCAGCCTGGCGCCCGCGCCGGGGGCCAGCCGCACCGGGAAATTGGGCGCGTTCACCTCCATCGTCGCCTTGCCGTCCGAAACCGAGACAATCTGATGCTCGCCATAGGCGCCGCCCTGCACGATCACGCTGCGCGCCACACTGGGGCTGATATTGACCAGGGTGAGGGTCAGGCTGTCCGGACCCCAACTGTCGACCAGAACCGCCACATCCTGGGGCAGGCCGGCGCGGCGGCGCACCGGATCGAAATAGCGCAGCCGGGTGAACAGCAAGCTGCCACCCTGAGCGGGTGAACTTCTCGCCCAGCCGCCACCATGCTGCAGATAAAGCCCACCCTCTATCAACTGGGTCAGGGCCTTGATCGAAGCCGGGTTATAGTCCAGCGCCGAATCCGCCAACCGCATATCGGCTGAAGTGGAGTCTTTGTCCACGATCTCCATCTGGTGGCGGATACGCGCCAGGCCCTCGCGCAGCGCCTTCACTGGATAGCTGGCATTCTTGCCTTCCAGGAAGCCGTACCACTCGGTCTCCTCGCAACGGGCGCGGTCCGCCGGTTTCATGGAAAGAGCATAGATTTCCAGGAAGTTCAGATTGTAGTTGCCGGGTTTGAAACTGTAGAAGCCTTGCGCGCCATACATGGTGGGCGCGGATTTCTTGCCGTCCACGACCTTCGAGGCCGCATCGAACTTGTCCGCGGTCTTGCGCCACACATCCAGATATTTGTCGTCGCCCTTGGATAGCAGATAGGCGTTCATGAAGCCGCTGAAGCACCATGGGACGCGGTTGCGGTCCTGGGGCTTTCCGGTCATCGGCACGATGGGGCTGAAACCCCAGCCATAGGCGCTGCCCCACCATTGATTCTTGGGCCCGCCGATCTTGCCGTCCACCCCGACCTTGGAAGGAATGATGCCGCCATTGTCGCGCGCGCGTTGCGCCCAGGCATCGCAATAACCCAGAACCCAATCCTTGTACTTCGGCAGATGGGTCAGCATGTAGGCGTTGGTGGCGAGCTGGGTGGAGGCGAGATTCAGCGGCTGGTCGCCCACCACGTCGTCGTAACCCACAAAATGCTGCAGCATCATTTTGTAGTCGTCCTCGCCATGGCCGAGGCTGGGGAAACGGTCCTTCACATCGATGGGATCGCCGGTCCAGTCCAGCGGCGTGGCGTCGCGCAACATCGGGCCGCGGCTGCCATTCATCATGCTCTTGATCAGCTTGAGCTTGGGATCGTAGTTGGGCGCGCCGGGGTCCTCGTCCATATAGAAGCCGGCGAAACGCTGCACCCGCTCGCGGTAACGGCGGCTGTAGGGCGCGCCCAGCGGCATCAGGTTGAAAACGGTCAGGCCTTCGCCATTGTGCTGCCAGTCGAACTGGCTGGGGAATTCCTTGTAGTACATGCCGTTTTTGGCGATCGGTACTTCCGTGGTCTTTTGTGCGGTGTATTGCTGGACATGGCCCTCATAGGCCTTGGTGTACATCTCGCGGATGACCTCATCGCCGCCCAGGGCGTAGAGATGCGGCCAGTCATTGACGTTTTCGATGGAGTCGTCGGGACCGTCATCGCCGCCATAGCGCGGCGTGGTTTCCAGCCAGCCGTTCGCGGGATCGAAATAGCGCTGGAAGAACTTCACGCAAGCCGCGGTATGGGCATGCAGCAGCTCGCGCTCCAGCAGCGCCCATTCCGGCGGATCCATGGGTGTGGCGATGGTGAAGGCGCTGTCCGCGGCAAAGGCCTTGAGCGGCGGCAGCGCCAATGTGACGGCGGACGCCATCAGGAAAGAGCGGCGGCTGGTATGCATGGTCGTTACTCCCGAAAAATTCTGCCTGACTGTTTTGGCCGGATTCTAGGAACCGCGAGCCGCGTCCCGCCAATCCCATTCTGCTATGGTTTGATGCGGTTTCGGTATTACGGATTCAGTGACGCCAGATAGGCCGCGATATCGATGCGCATATCGTCGGTCATGTTGACAACCTCCGGCTTCATCATGTCAGCGCCGGGGCCGTTGCGCGTGCCGGCCTTGAAGTCATAAAGCTGGCGCGTGATCTGGGCAGGTGAGCGGCCCGCCAGCGCCGGGACATTGCCATTGCCCTTATAGTCGGGGCCATGACAAGCGGCGCAGGGGAAGGCACCGGCTCCCGATTCCACCAGCGCCTTGCCGCGCGTGATCGCGCCTTTGGGTACATAGGCGATGAAACCGGATTTGGAATCGCGCCATTCGGTCCGCTCCAGGCTGACCGGCAGTTCCAGTATGCGCTTGCCGATCTTCTCCTTGGGGCCGGCAACCACATTCAGCATGTTGCGGTCGCCGACGACAGTCTTGGGCACCATGTCGGCTTCGACCACGCGTATCCATTTCTGGTATTTAAGCTTGGTGAAATAATCGGCGGCGATTTTCACTTCGGCATCGTTGGAGGCCTTGGCGACACCCATCATCGCATTGATGGAGCCCATCTTGTCGGTGGAGGATTTGCGCAAGCCCCTGCGCATGTCGGCCACCTGTTGCACGATATATTCGGCCGGCTGGCCGGCGAGGGAGGCGTTTTCTGGACGGCCCTGGCCGTTGGGCAGATGGCAATAGCCGCAGGCAAAGACATCGGGCTTGCGCCCATGCGCCACGATATCGGGCATCTTGGGATGGGTTGCCGGGTACCAGTCCGGTGCATTGAACCGGTCATTCACACCTGCCCGCGTGAAGGTGACCTTGGTGCCGGGGAGGCGGCCCACCTGGTTGGGATCGGGGGCGGGAAATTTCTTTGTGGTGACCGGATAGGCCCAGTAGGGCAAGGCGCTTTGCGCCAGGGCCGCGCCCGCCAGCAGCGAGGCAGAAATTCCCAGCAAGATAAAGCTTTTGCGCATTCCGTCCCCTGGCCTGTTTTTGGCGTTATCGGCCTGAAAGTGGCGCATGAAAGTGCCCGAAAATCAACAATCCGGCCTCAGTCCCCGGTGCCGAGAGCCTGGATCAAGGCAACGCCCGCCATGATCAGCACGCCGCCTATCACCTTTTGTATGACGTTTCGCGCCGACAAATCCTCGTGTCCCAATCTGGGGAAAAATAAGGTCAGCAGGATGGAAAAGAGGAAGACGAAAAAGGTGGTGGTGGCGGAAATGGCCGAAACCAGCGCCACCGGCGCCAGCAGCGAGGCATAGCGCACCCCAAGCCCGCCCCCCAGATTGATCAGTTCATTGGCGGCGTTGACCCCGATCACCGCGCCGGGATTTTTGCGGAACAAGACGAGGAATTGCCTGCGGTATTTGGGGACGGCCAGGATGGCGGCGCCGAACAGGCCTTCGCCGACAAAGGTCCAGAAGGTGGTACTCCAGAATTCGTCCCGCACGGCGAAGAATTTGAACACCACACTGGAAAGCGCCACAGCGAAGGTCGCCGCCAGCATCAGCGTTACCAGGCGCGGCTTGAAGCTGCTCAGGTGCATCCTTTTGTCCAGCGACAGGCCCAGCGCGCCAGCCACCACAAGAGCGGCCCCCACCAGTTGCTGCCAGCGGGGCATCTCGTGCAGGACAATCACGCCCAGCGCGAAGGTGAAAAGCGTATTGGCCTGGAACAGCGGCGCGACGACAGACGCTTCTTCCGTCTGGATGGCGCGCAAATAGAACAGCATCGCGCCCATATAAAGAATGCCCGATACCGTCATCACCCCGGTGGCAAGCCAGGGCAGCGCCAGAACCTTGGGCTCAAACAACCAGATCACGGGAAGCGCGATCACGCCCAGAAGGGCGGTGAACACCATCAGCACGGCGGTGTCGCTGTCGCGGAAATATTTATCGACCAGGAATTTGTCGATATGGGTGGAAGCAGCCCACAGAATGGGTCCGGAGAACGCGTAGAGAAGCCACATCTACTTCTATCCGGATCAAGCGGCTCTTCTGCAAAGGAACTGGCCAGCGGAAGTCTTCTCCGCCGGCCAGCCTCAACTACTTCGGGATCAGCACATCGGAAACCGGCGTGCGCGGCGGGGTGCCTTTGTCGATTACCAGGGTGACGGCCAGATGCACTGGCGGGCTGCCGGGCTGCGGGCGGCAATCGTGCGGCGCCTCGCGTGGGATCACGAAGCTTCCGCCGGTAGGGATCCGCATCACGGGCTGACCCTTCACATAACATTCAAACGACCCGGTGACGACCTGGGTCATCTCCACCCCGAAATGCATGTGCGGCGAGGTGGTCTCCCCATCCTTGAGGTCGCGCGTGGTGATGATGACGGTCTGCGGCTTGCTGCCGGCCGGGACATCATAGGTCTGGGTGTTGGTGCCTTGCTGTACGGCCAACTGACCGCCCGACTGGGCGAAAGCGGCGCCCGACGCCAATACGATAAAACCCGCAATCAATGTCTTCTTCATGGAAGTCCTCCCCAAAAATTGGCGGCCAGCTTGGCGTTTCGTTTCCGCCCTGGCAAGCGGGCCGCGAACGCAAAGGGACCCTTCCGCGTTGTTCCAGGGCAGTCGTCCAATCCGGTTTCCATGCCCTTTTCCGTCCTGCGTTCAGGCCTCGCGGCTTTCGCCCTGGGGTTGGTGCTTTTGTTCGCCATGGCGCGGATCGGGGAAGCCATGTCCGCGGCCCATGCTGCACCCGCGCAGCAGAGCCAGACCACGTCCAGCCATCAGCCCAATGGGACAGCCGGTGAAGCACAGAAACCGGCGGGCCAGGCAGCGGGCAACGGCTCCAGCGGCACAGGCCGGGCCGAAGCCATCCTAGTGGCCGAGGTCTTGCTGCTGCTGATTGTCGGGCGGCTGGTGGGCGAGGGCATGCAGCGTCTCGGTCAACCCTCGCTGATGGGTACCCTGCTGGCCGGAATCATTCTGGGGCCCTCGCTGTTCGGCTGGGTCTGGCCACAAGCGCAGCACTTTTTGTTTCCCAAGGATGAAGCCCAGAAAGGCATGATCGACGGCCTGTCGCAGATGGGCATCCTGATGCTTCTTCTGCTCACCGGCATGGAAACCGATCTCAGGCTGGTGCGGAAATCCGGCACAGCCGCCATCGCCGTCGCAGTGTGCGGCATCGCCTTTCCCTTTGCCTGCGGTTTCCTGCTGGGACAGTTCGGTCCCGCCATGCTGTTTGGCAGCGGCGACCGGCTGGTGCCCTCCCTGTTCTTAGGGACGGCGCTTTCCATCTCCTCCATCAAGATCGTGGCGATGGTGGTGCGGGAAATGAATTTCATGCGCCGCAATCTGGGCCAGCTGATCGTCACCACCGCCATCATGGAGGACACTTGCGGCTGGGTGATCATCGCCATCACCTTCGGCATCGCCGGCGCCAGTGGTGCAGGTGCCGGTGGCAACGGTGTGAACTGGGGCGGCCTTGCCTGGACGGTGAGCGGGGTGGCGCTGTTCCTGGCCTTCTGCTTCACCCTGGGCCGCTGGCTGGTTTTTTCCATCATCCGCTGGGTCAATGACAATTTCCGCAGCGATTTCGCCGTGGTCACCGCGATCCTGGTGATCATGGGCGCGTTTGCGGAAATGACTCAGTTGCTGGGCGTGCGCACCGTGTTGGGTGCCTTCATGGCCGGTGTCTTGGTGGGAGAATCGCCCATCCTTACCAGACATATTCAAACCCAGCTTCGGGGCATGATCACCGCTTTCTTCATGCCGATCTTCTTCGGCATGTCAGGCCTGGCGGCGGATTTGACCATCCTGAAAGACTGGACCCTGGTAGGGTTCACTGTTCTGCTGGTCGCCATTGCCAGCGTCGGAAAATTTTCCGGCGCGTTTGTCGGCGCCACTCTCGGACGGTTGAGCTGGCGTGAAAGTCTTGCCTTGGGCTGCGCCATGAATGCCCGCGGCTCCACGGAAGTGATTGTGGCCTCCATCGGCCTGTCCATGGGTGTGCTGAGCCAGAATCTCTACACCATGATCGTAACCATGGCGGTGATCACCACCATGGCGATGCCGCCCATGCTGCGCGCGGCGCTGGCCGGGCTGCCCATGAGCAAGGAAGAAGAGACGCGCATCACGCGCGAAACCGTGGATCAGCGGGGTTTTCTGCCGCAGTTGGAAAGACTGCTGCTGGCGGTAGACGAAAGCCTGGTGGGACGGATGGCGGCGCGGCTTGCAGGTTTGCTGGCCGGCGCCCAGGGCATGCCGGTGACCATGCTGAGGCTGGAGACGGATTTTCGCGATCCAGCCAAAGCCGAAAACGACATCCACGAAGCAAAAGCGCCGAAAGCACACAGCCTGGAACAGTCCAATTCTGCCGAACCACGCAAGGACACAGATGCCGATGATATGGGAGAGAAAGAACCCGCCGCACAATCGCGCGCGGAAACGGGCGCCGATCTTGCAGCCGATCCCCTGGCCAGGGAAGTGAAAGCCGGGGCCAAGAGAAGCGCCGCCAAAGTCATCGCCGACGAGGCCGAGCCCGATCCGGAGAAAGTTCATCTCACGGCGCGGGTGCCGGTGGATTCGCCCGCCGATGTGGTGAAAGACGAGGCACGCAAGGGTTATGGCCTGATGTTCATCGGCCTGGAGGGCAGTGTGGAAGAGGATGGCGGCTTTACGCCCAAAATCACACGATTGGCCGCCGGCTTTGAAGGACCGCTGATGATCCTGGCGGGAAAGGACAATGTCTCTCTGAACAGCAGGAGCCGTCTGCTGGTACCGGTCAACGGTTCGCTTCAGTCGCGCCGCGCCGCTGAAATTGCCTGCGCCCTGGCCCGCGCCAGTTCAGCGCAAGTCCATGCCCTGTTCGTGTCCCAGACGGATGGCCATTCGCGCACCCGGCTGCGGGAGGAAAGCGTGCTGAGGGACATGGTCGAATTGGGCGAACGCTATGACCTGACCGTCCGGACGCGCATTTCGCCGCGCTCTGCTGCTGCGGACGCCATTCTCAAGGAAGCCAGGCGCAATTTCTCCATGATCGTGATGGGCACCAGCGCACGCCCGGGCGAGGAACTGTTTTTTGGTAATACCGCGACCGCCATTCTCAAAGAGTGGAACGGCGCAATCCTTCTGCTGGCATCCTAACGGGATTCGAGCCAGTGCACGCTGAACAGGCGTTCCTCATCGGTCCAGACGGCGCGGGGATTGAAGCCCGCTCGGCAGGCCATCTCGCGGAAGGATTCGATTGTGTATTTGTGGCTGTCCTCGGTATGCACCGCTTCGCCCTGCGCGAATTCGATTTGCCGCCCGCACAGGCTGACGCGCTGGCGCTTGAGGCTGACCAGATACATTTCGATGCGATGCAGAGCCGGATTGTAGGGCGCATAATGGGCAAAGCCTTCCAGGTCGAAACCGGCATCCAGTTCGCGATTGGCACGGGCCAGCAGATTCTTGTTGAACAAAGCGGTGACCCCGGCGGCGTCGTTATAGGCAGCATGCAGTCTGGCGGGATCCTTGACCAGGTCGACGCCGATCAACAGCCCGCCGCCATTGAGGCTGGCGCGCATGCGGCGCAGCAGCGCCATGGCGCCATCCGGTTTGAAATTGCCGATGGTCGAGCCGGGGAAGAAACCGGCGCGGCGGATGTCGGGCCGGCCGGGCAGGGCGGGGATGTCCAGCGGGCCGGTGAAATCCTCCACCAGCGGCCTTAAGATCAGCGCCGGATAGTCCGCTGCGAGCGAGCGGACCACGTCTTGCAGATAGTCACCGGAAATATCCAGGGGCGTATAGGCGAACGGATTGTCCAGCGCATCCAGGAGGAGGCGCACCTTGCGCAGCGAACCGGCGCCGAATTCCACGATCTCCGCCTCGGGCCCCATCAGGGCTGCGATCTCACCGGCATGGCGCCTGAGCAGCATCATCTCGGTGCGGGTCTGGTAATATTCCGGCAATTCGCAGATGGCATCGAACAGGCGCGAGCCCGTGTCATCGTAGAAATATTTGCAGGCGATTTCCTTGGGCGTCTTGCCAAGACCGGCAAGCAGGTGGCCCGCGAAATTTTCCGAAGGGGAGGTTTTGACATGCGAAACGCGCGCCAGGGACGTGTCCATGATTATAAGTCCTCTGCCAGACGAATGCCGCTGAATTGCCACCTGGCTCCAGGCGGGAAGAAATTTCGGTAGCTGGGCCGGGCATGTCCTTGTGGCGTGGCGACGGACCCGCCGCGCAACACCAACTGGCCCACCATGAACTTGCCGTTGTATTCCGCGGCCACGCCTTCAAAGGGCTTGAAGCCGGGATAGGGATCGTAGGACGAGCGGGTCCATTCCCACACCTGGCCATGCGGCATCAGGCCCGCCGCTGCCTCCCATTCAAATTCGGTGGGAAGCCGCGCGCCTGCCCAGGCGGCATAGGCGGCGGCTTCATAGAAGCTCACATGCTCCACCGGCGCGTGCGGATCCAGCCGCTGCACACCGGACAGGGTGAAGACAAGTGGAGCGCCCGTGGCGTCATCATCCTTGAGCCAATAGAGCGGCGCGTCCCAGCCTTCCTCCTGCACCCGCGCCCAGCCGTCCGACAGCCAGAATTCGGGGCGGCGGTAACCGCCATCGGCCATGAAGGCCTGGTATTCGCCGTTGCTGACGGGCCGCGACGCAATACGGAAAGGCCGCAGCAAGGCTTGGTGGCGAGGTCCCTCATTGTCGAAGGAAAAACCGGAACCGTCATGGCCGATCAGCGCCACGCCGCCCTGATGCTCGCGCCATTCCAACTTCTGCGCGGTCACGGTGGCAGCTGGCTCGGCCCGATAGGCGGGCAGAAGGGGATTGGCGAACAGCGCGTGCTTGATGTCGGTGAGGATCAGTTCCTGGTGCTGCTGTTCGTGGTTCAGCCCCAGCAGGATCGCACCCTGCACGCTTTCATCGCCGCAGGCCTCGGCCATGGCACGGTCGACATGCGCGCGATAGGCATAGACCTCCTCCAGCGCCGGACGGGTCAAAAGGCCGCGGCGGGGCCTGGGATGTCGCGGGCCCAAGGCCTCGTAATAGGAGTTGAACAGAAAGGCGAAGCGGGGATCGAACGGCTTGTAGCCGGGGCGCTTGCCCAGGATCACGGTTTCAAAGAACCAGCTGGTGTGGGCCAGATGCCATTTGACCGGACTGGCATCTGGCATGGACTGGATGGCGCAATCTTCCGCCGACAAGGGCGCAGCCAACACCTCGCTATGCGCGCGCACAGCCGCATAGGCCTCAGCCATTGTGTCGAAAGGCAGAACGGCAGCTTTCATCACGATTCCGTCGACTGACGACAAAAGGGGGTTACAGAACCGGCGCCCCCGCTTCTGCACTACTCAACATAAAACCGCGCAGTAGGAGGCAGGTTCCCATATTAGTCCCGGAAACCCGTACAATTGGAACCCTACGCCCTATGTGGCGTTGAGGTGGGGTTCGGGAGGGGCGTGTGCAAGGTCTGTCGAGACAAATGAACCTGCATCACAAGGCTATCGCGGCCGATATCGTGCCGGATTTCCTCACGGACGGTGGGGAGATGGGCGCGGCCATCCGTCAGTTCGATTGGGCCGCCACCTCCCTGGGGCCGCCCCAGGCCTGGCCGCAAACCTTGCGGACCTGCCTGCGCATCATGCTGGCCTCACGCCAGCCCATGTGGGTGTGGTGGGGTCCCGACCTGATCAATTTCTACAATGACGCCTATCTGCCGATCATTGGCGGCAAGCATCCGGATGCCCTGGGCATGCCGGCGCGGGAGGTATGGGCCGAGATTTGGGACCAGATCCGCGGCCGTATTTCCGCGGCCATGCACGGTGAGGCCACCTATTCCGAAGCCGAACTGCTTTTGATGCAGCGCAACGGATATACGGAAGAGACCTATTACACTTTCTCTTTCTCGCCGGTGCCGGAAGAAGATGGCAGCATCGGCGGCATCGTCTGCGCAAATACCGATGACACCGATCGTATGATCGGGGCGCGGCGGCTTGCGTTGTTGCGCGAGATCGCCTCCCGTACCTGGGACGCCGAAACGGTCGCGGATGTCTATGCCCTTTCCGCACAGGCCTTGGCCACCGGCCCGTGCGATATGCCCTTTGCCATGATCTACCGTTTTGAAAAGGACGGCATGCGCGCGACCCTGAGCGCACAGTCCGGCGTCGCGCCGGGTCATCCGGCGGCGCCGGAGACGATCTTGCTGGAAACCGGCGCGCCCTGGCCGGTGCGCGAAGTGGCGCGCAGTGGCGCCGCCCGCGTTGCGATAAGGCTGGACAAGAAGTTCGCTTCCCTGCCCAAGGGCCCCTGGAACGACCCACCGCATGACGCCCTGGTGTTGCCTTTGGCGGCCAGCGCCGATGCACCACCCCGTGGTGCTCTGATTCTTGCCGCCAATCCTTATCGCCGCCGCGGCGATGACGGTTTTGAGAATTTCGCAGGCTTGGTGGCACGCCAGATCGCCGCCGCCGTGGTCAATATCGAGAATTTTGAAGTCGAGCGCGAGCGGGCCAAATCGGCCGATCACCTGGCGGTGGAAATCGAGCATCGCCGCCGCATCGAACGCCACCAGAACCTGCTGCTCGATGAGCTCAACCACCGGGTCAAGAACACGTTGGCCACTGTACAGGCGATGGCCATCCAGACCTTGAAAGGCGCTGATGGCATTCCGCGCGAGGCTTTCCTGGCGCGGCTGTTCGCCCTGTCTGGCCAGCACGATCTTCTCACCCTCGACAATTGGGAAGGTGCCTCCTTTGAAGGCGTGGTGCGCCGCGCTTTGCGGCCCTGGCGGGACGAGAACCATACGCGTTTCCAGGTCGAGGGACCCGCCGTGCATGTCGATCCCAAGCGGGCACTGGCGTTGGGCATGGCGTTTCATGAGCTGGCCGCCAATGCCGCGAAATACGGCGCCCTGTCGAACGACAGCGGAAGCGTGGATGTCGGTTGGAGCCTGGAGCCCGACGGCGGCTTGCTGAAACTGTGCTGGGAGGAAAAGGGCGGTCCGCCGGTCGAAGCGCCGCAGCATCGCGGCTTCGGCCTGCGTCTGATCGAACAGGGTCTGGCGCGGGAGATTTCCGGCACGGTGAGCCTGGATTTCAGGCCAACCGGCCTGGTGTGTACGTGGGACATGAAGCTGCTTTAGGCCATTGGCCAGTGGTGAAAGGAACAGGTGATGGCTGCGCGTGTCCTGATCGTGGAAGACGAGATCGTCGTCGCCCTGTTCCTGGAAGATCTGTTGAGCGAGTTCGGCTATGAGGTGGCCGGCATCACCGGCAATCTGGACGATGCCATGAAGCGGGCACAAGATTACGACCTGGCGGTATTGGACGTGCATCTCAACGGCCGCAATGTGTTCGACTTTGCCGATACCTTGGCGGCAAGGGGGACGCCCTTTGTCTTTGCCACCGGCTATGGCGCGCGGGGCATCCCGGACCGCCATTGCTCCAGGCCTATCCTGCAGAAGCCTTTCCGGCCCGATGAACTGAGGCAGACCCTGGCCCAGCTGGCCACCGCCGAAAACGGCGACCGCAGGAGGCTGGGCGCTGCCTAGGCGGGCCGCACCGCGGTTTTGAAATATAATTACAAAGACTCGCGGTCCGTGGCGGTCCTGACGGCGTTGTTGGGGTCATCTGTGGCCGGAAAGCCTCATATAAATCCCCCTTTTTCTTGGACCGGAACGCCCGGTCTGATAATTTCTTAGCTCAATAAGAGGGGCCCCTTTCCAGGGGTAGGCTATGGGTCATTTCAGGCACGCTGCGGTATGGGCCGCGGGGGTCGCCGTTGCGTTTGTCGCAGCGGTGCCGGTGCTTGCTGCCGACCGCAGTCCCAGCCTGCAATCCTTTGGCGCCGCGCGCGCGGTTTCGGCCTACGAGCTTTCCGCCCCGGGTGTTTCCGGCGGCGCGGTGGAATCCACGGTGGTGGCTTCGCTGTCGGGCAGCAACCTGTCACTGAACGCGCCTGCACCTTCTCCGTTTGCGTCCAGCGCCTTGCTGCAGTCGAACCTGGCGGTTGATCTTGGCAAGGGCCTGGATATTGCGACCCGCTTCACCAATTACGGCAACAGCGCCTCGCCCTTCCTGTCGGCGGTGACCGCGCCGTATCTGTCGCTGGCGGATGGCGGCCGATACGCCGGCATCACCTTCACGCCCACCGACAATATGCGCGTTCGCCTGGGCGCCGCCTTCAGCGACGAACGGCTGGACCGTTTTCACTTCGATCCCGCCGCGCCCACCGGTCCCCTGGCGCTGACCTATGACGCCAGCCAGAGCAAGTCTCTTCTGGGTGGTCTTTCGCTCGATCTTTCCAGCACCCTGGGCGTCGATGTCACCGCGATTGCGTCGGAGCGTTCGGGCCTTCCGCTGGGCTTCACTCGCGAAGCCGGCCTTGCTTCCAGATCCAGCACCGCGGCGGTCGGACTGTCGGCGCATATGGATCTCGGCAAGGGTTGGGTCACCACCGCCTCTTTCAGCGAAGGCCTGACACAGCTTGATCCGCGCAACGGTCTTGCCGGCGGCACCTTGCGGGAAGAATCTTATTCCGTGGCGATCGCCAAGCGCGGCGTGTTCGGCGACGATGCGCTGGGACTTTCCTTCTCCCGCCCCGCACCCAGCATGACCGGCAGTTTTGCGGCCTTGCCGTCGTCCGGCGATGTGCCGCTGACCGTGGCGCAAGGCCTGCCTTTGGGGCGCGCGCCGGAAACCGACATCCAGGTCGGCTATGTCACGAACTTCCTGGATGGTGCCGTGGCGTTGCAAACCAATGCCGGCTATCAGACCAACGCCCAGGGCCAGCCCGGCGCCACTTCGGTGTCGCTGTTGTCGCGCGCCAAGATCAAGTTCTGATCCGTCATATTTGACGCGGGCCAGGCGGCTCGCGTACTTTCCCCGCGATAGTTCCCGAAAGGGATTAATAGGGAAGCCGGTGAAAAACCGGCGCTGCCCCCGCAACTGTCAGCGGTGAACCAAGGGCCGATACACCGTCACTGGAATGCAAAGTCCGGGAAGACAGCCCAAGGTGATGACCCGCGAGCCAGGAGACCTGCTATCGGGTGTCACGCTAAGCCGAAGGAACGGTGGGTTCCTGAAGGGCAAACGTCGCGATCGCTTCGTCATGCGGTGACACGCGCCTGGTCGGTCCTTTGGGAAGGGCGGCCACGCGCCTTGCCAACCCATGCCCAACGGAGTGTATCTCGTGATCCTTTCAGCAAATCTCGGCTTTCCCCGCATCGGAAGCCACCGCGAACTCAAACAGGCCCTGGAGAATTACTGGAGCGGCGTCTCCAGCCCCGAGGCGCTGGCGAAAACTGCCGCCGCCTTGCGCGCACGCCACTGGTTCGTCCAGCAGAAGGCCGGTATCGACCATATCCCTTCCAACGACTTCTCGCTCTACGACCAGATGCTCGACACCATCGCCATGCTGGGTGCGGTGCCGCCGCGTTTCGGTCATGACGGGGGCCAAGTGCCGCTGGATCTCTATTTCGCCATGGCGCGGGGCCGCGCCGACGCCCCCGCGATGGAGATGACCAAATGGTTCGACACCAACTATCACTACATCGTGCCGGAATTGACCGCCGATACGCAATTCCGCTTGTCCAGCAGCAAGGCGCTGGATGAATTCCGGGAGGCCGGCTTTCTGGGCATCACCACACGGCCGGTGCTGATCGGACCCGTGAGCTTCCTCAAGCTGGCAAAGATGCGCGATGGTTCGCATCGCTGGGCGCTACTGCCCAGGCTGCTGAGCGTCTATCGCGAGGTGCTGACCGCGCTGGCCCAGGCGGGCGCCGCATGGGTGCAGATGGACGAACCGGTCCTGGTCGCCGATCTGGACGATGCGGATCGTGCGGCACTCAAGGCGGCTTATGCCGGTTTTGCCGATCTTCCCTTGAAGATCATGCTGACCACCTACTTCGGTGCCGTGGGTGACAACCTGTCCGCCCTGGCGAGTCTGCCGGTCGCAGGTGTGCATATCGATCTGGTGCGCGCGCCCGAACAATTGGAGGAGGTCTGCGGCGCGCTGCCCAGGGACCGGATTCTGTCTTTGGGTGTCGTCAATGGCCGCAATATCTGGAAGACCGCGCTTACCGATGCCGAGCGGGAAATCGAACACGCCCGGCAATTGCGGGGCGAGTCCCTGATGATCGCACCCAGTTGCTCGCTGCTGCATGTGCCGGTGGATTTGGACACCGAAACCAAGCTGGATGCCGAACTTAAGGATTGGCTTTCCTTCGCCACCCAGAAACTGGACGAAGTCACTGCCCTTACCAAGGCAGCCAATGGGGCGCGAGATGGCCGGTACTTCCTGGACAATGCCCGCGCCTTAGGCTCACGCGCCACCTCGCCCCGCATCCATGATCCGGCGGTGAAGGCCAGGCTCGCGGCGGTGACGCCGCAGATGGCGGTGCGCCTGCCGGCGTTCCGCGAACGCATCGCGCTTCAGCAATCGCTGCTCAAGCTGCCGCTCTTGCCCACCACCAGCATCGGTTCGCTGCCCCAGACCAAGGAGTTGCGCGAAGCGCGCGCCCGCTTCCGCAAGGGGGACATGGAAAAGTCCGACTATGACAGGCTGCTGGAAGACAAGACCGCCGAGGCGATGCGCTGGCAGGATGAAATCGGCATCGATGTGCCGGTGCATGGCGAGTTCGAGCGCAACGACATGGTGGAATATTTCGGTGAGCAGTTGAGCGGTTTTGCCTTCACCGAACGCGCCTGGGTGCAAAGCTATGGCTCGCGCTGCGTCAAGCCGCCCATCCTGTTCGGCGATGTCAGCCGGCCAAAACCCATGACCCTGCATTGGACGCAGACCGCCCAGCGTTACACCGCAAAGCCGGTGAAAGGCATGTTGACCGGCCCCGTGACCATCCTGCAATGGAGTTTCGTGCGCGACGACCAGCCGCGGCGCGACACTTGCCTGCAGATCGCGCTGGCGATCCGCGACGAGGTGATGGACCTGGAGAAAGCCCAAGTGAAGCTGATCCAGATCGACGAGGCGGCCTTGCGCGAAGGCCTTCCCATCCGCAAATCGGAATGGCAGTCCTATCTTGACTGGGCGGTGGAGTCCTTCCGCCTGACGGCGGGCGGGGTCGGCGCGGCAACCCAGATCCACACCCATATGTGCTATTCGGAGTTCAACGACATCATCGGCGCGGTTGCGGCGATGGATGCCGATGTCATTTCCATCGAAACCTCCCGCTCAGCCATGGAGTTGCTGGAGGTCTTCGCAAATTTTTCCTACCCCAACGACATTGGCCCCGGCGTCTATGACATTCACAGTCCGCGCGTGCCCAGCCAGCAGGAAATGGAAACCTTGCTGGAGAAGGCGCTGACCGTTCTCAAGCCCGAGCAGCTTTGGGTCAACCCCGACTGCGGGCTGAAGACGCGCGGCTGGAAGGAAGTCAAACCGGCCCTGGTGTCCATGGTTGCCGCCGCCCGGGCGGTGCGAAGCCGTCTGGGTGCTGTGCCAACCGCATGAGTGCGAACGGGCGCCGCCTGGACACCTGTCCAGGCGGCGGTTCCTCGCCATTTCGGGCCGGAAACCTGCTTTTTTGTGGACTTGCCGTGGGGCGCTTGTATGTATGGGCCCGCTCCCCACCCAAGGACTCTCGCGCATAGTCGGCCCGCAATTTGTCAGGAGCATCGGGCAGGCGAGCGCAGCGAAGCCGTCGCCCATGCGACCATAAATAAATGGCAGCAATTGCGGTGCTGGCTACGCTTCGATAAAAGCCGCTTTAATCTCCGCGCGAAGGAAGTTGCTCATGGCCGGCCCGCAATTCGTTTATGTCGTATTGGGTCTCTAATAAGCGCGGTTTTAAAGGCGCACTTGAACAGGTGGCCGACCTACACAGATTTTTCAAAACAGGGAAAAACCTGAATTTTGGTGCCAAATGTTACACAGA
>Ga0163163_10000094_pt1 | contig 94493 bp, 65 predicted proteins | sample S65metaG_FD_119766 | JGI IMG/M metagenome (GOLD analysis project Ga0163163, IMG submission 119766) | Switchgrass rhizosphere microbial communities from Kellogg Biological Station, Michigan, USA - S6-5 metaG | ecosystem: Host-associated > Plants > Roots > Rhizosphere > Soil | place: USA...
CATGAAATTCCCGAAAGAACTGCGTTAAATACTCCCCGCGCAGTTTGCACCACGCCACCTTGTCAAAAGGCTGGGTGCGAATGTCCACCCCGTAACGCTTCTTAAATTCATCAACAATGGGTTGATTGTAGCCGAATTCGTCTTCGTACCTCTGGCTGTAATTTTCCGCATAACTAAGAAGTGCTATTCCATCATAACCACCTTCAACTACGTACTTGGTCAAATATTCTACCATGGCTTTTCGGGCTCCCGCGTAGCAAAACTCGATTGGTCCCCCTTGATGCCAGGTTCCGTACTTGTTCACTGGCGCCCACTCGGGATGCTCAACTCGAATCTTGTCCTCCGCGGCGTAAGGAAAGCCGGTGAAACCCACATCCAGGCCCGAGCCGTTATCGAAGAGACCGTATGCCATCCAGAGTTCCATGCCCCGAGCGTGCGCAGCCTTGACCGCTAACTGGTTACACTTGACGACCCGATATTGCAGGTCTCGCCACCACTCCCAAACCCGCCAATAATACCGATTTTGCTCGCGCAGCACGAATTGGTTGCCCCAGACTTCATCCTGTCCGCCGCGCCACCATACCCTCGCGGTGTGGTATCGCTCATGCAACACATCAAAAACCGCTTCGATACTCGCCTTTGATTCCAAGGGCGTGTAAAGCAAATCCTGTGCATCACCGACCGTGAAATAAACAGTTTGTGGATTCCGTTTTACATCCTCAGCTCGGCAAATATTTAGGATTGCTGAGCCAAGGCCGCAAAACATCACTACAAATCGAAGGGTGGTTTTCATAAGTTTTCGAGGGGTCAATCTATAGCAAGATTTGTTGCTGTGGTGTATCATCTGGTCGAACCAATGATGGAGCCGCAAATTGGCGCTCTTCCAAGTGCCATTTGCAGCTTGGCGGAGACCAGACCAAGCTACTCCAAGGATAGATTGTGACGGAACGCCCAGATTTTTCCGGTTTCGTAATCGGCATAAATGTAAGCTCTGATCGAATCCTTCAGCTTGGCTACCACGTCGAGTGTGACGAGGAGAAAAACCACACCCCCAAGTCGGAGGAAATTCAAAATCATAGGTGGAGTTGTTTCTTACTCGCGATAGGGTTGAATTTCTAAAAAGTTGAACGTCTGTTCCAAGCCAACCGAGACACCCGGCTCATTCTCTTTCGACCAATCGGAAACCGTCAATCGCGCAGTTGTGCCCTGCGCCCGGAATACTTTCCAATGATACGTTATCCAGACAGGTATTTTGGGCTCCGGGCCGGAGGGATACATTTCGGTGAACGACCTTTTCCCATCCACATCGACACCTTCAATTTCGACCGAGCCTATAAACTTATTGGCTTCTTCCGCTTTCTTTGTTTTTTGATTCATCAAATCATTGTAATCACAGGAAAACATTTTCATCGAATAAAGCCTTCCGGGCTGAAGGTTCTTGATGGTCTGGGAGAATATGTTGGGTCCCTTGTCACTTCGTTTCATCCACAGAAACGTGTCGCCGATATGCTCCGGATCGGCCGGCCGCCCCAGTCCCATATAACGCCCCTCGATTCTCCCGTATCTCGGATAACTTTTGGCCTCGATGGTTCCGTTTTCTGCAGATTTTAATGTCCACCCCTCGGTCCCTTTCTCGAAATCAGCATTCTGAATGTGCGGGAGGAAAAGTGGGTCGGGCTCGGTCAAAAGGTTGGGGCGGCCTTCAATGACATAATGCCGGTAAAGTTTTCCAACCCAGCGCACCGTCTCCTCGTCGGCGAGTGTTGACGTCCACCAGTTCAGGCCGCGCAGATCCGACAACACGGGATGATTGGCCACCACATTCATTTGCTGGTCCATCCAGACGTGGTAATCGACACCCGGCAATTTGTTGATGCCGCCCGGCGGCATGGAGAAAAGCCCGAAAGCGATGACCATCTGCTTTTTGACGCCTGGCTCTTTTGCTTCCCAGTCGGCGATGCCGTCGATGAAGGTTTGGAGCGCTTCTTTGGACTTCTCCTCACTCGATCGCTCGAAAAGGTAGCGCTCGAGCGCGATGGGATACTTGAGATCCACCAGGGTCCGCACGAAGTTGGTGCCCGTGTCGTCGTAGTTCACGACATTTCCGCTGCCGCCAAAATAGATGTACATCTGCTTGTCCTTGTAACGTTCGTCGGCACGCAGTTTTCTGAATGCCTCTTCGTAAGGCTGGTGCCGCTGGGCAGCGCGGTTTTGGCGTTCGGGGCTCGATGTTCCCGACTTCCTGTTCATGCCGAACTCGTTGATTATCAGCCCGTCCAAAAAACGGGTCGTATTGAAGAAGTTGGCGTAGAACTCGAAAATCTCATCAGGAGTTTTACCCTGGGCGTGTTTTCCGACCTCCGCGACGAACCATTTCCCCTGCCGATGCCAATCATCAATCACCGGCTGAGGAAGCTGTATATTATGGGGCACAAGCAGGATGTTGACGTTCGGCAGAATGTCCTTTTTGAGAAACTCCATATCGTAAGTCGGATAGGATTTGATCGAGGAATTGAAGCCCAAACCGCAGTGCATGAGTTCGGGGATTGCCTTCACCACCAGTTTCTCGACGCGAATGTTTCCCTTACATTCCACCTGAAGGGAGTGCTTGCCTTTGGTCACATGGCGCATCCCTTCACCGGCCATGCTTCCATCAGCGTCATGGACAATCACCGGATCATTTGCATTATCCAGAATGATACGGACTGTCCCCTGCCCTTTATAGTTTGCAAAAATGAAAATCCAGCCATCGCTCGAACGCGTAAAAGTGAGTGGGGTACCGGTCTTGGAAATCGAAGCGGCTTCAAGCAGTTCCGAAACGAGATTGTTTTGCTTCTTTTCGCCCGAAAAAAGGACCTTTGCTTCAGTCACTCCAGCAAATCCACAAAGCAACATCGATAATAAAATCGGAGCAATAGACATCATTTTCATAATATCAACCGGTGTTCTGATAATGTCGTTTTAGAAGCTAAGCCGTAACTATGCAATAGGAGGTTGTTTTGGTTGATTGTTGATGGATGAGAGTTGAGGGGTTGAAACCATTTCCTTTCCGCCTGACGAAAAGGACGCGCGAAGCGCCGCCCCTTTTTTGTTTTTCAACTCGACATTATCAGAGGGCCTGCAGAACGGCCAAGAGTTGGTTTGGTGGACAATACCGTCGAGGTCGCCCCCGGAACGGCTCCGCTCGTTGAAATACTCACTATTTAATTAGCGAGCCTAAACCGGTGAATAAGTCCTGGTTGACAATGCTCATATCGGGCGGACCGTAATCTCGGCAGGGAGACGGCTAGTATTATTCAGAGTGATTGGTTCGTCTGGCTCGGTCATGCGATTGACTCCCTCGGCGTCAGGCGCGGGGGGCTGGACACAAAGCCCTGTTCGCACGCCTGCCCAACGAGGCCATTTTGCGTGGCACATCCAACGCAGATGAACGCTTCGACCGAAAACCATAAACAAAGCAAACACACATATGAAAAAGAAAGGTCAAATAGAACTTACTCCCGGCATCGCTGCACGGCGAAGTCTGACCACGATTCCAGCGGGAGCTGGCGGCAGGTCAGCAACCGTGATCGAGGAAGAATCCGATGGGATCCGCCCCTTCCGTGTCAACTTTCCGGAAGCGGAACTCACCGAATTGCGCAGGCGCATCAAGGCCACGCGGTGGCCGGAGAAGGAGACCGTCGCGGACACGTCGCAGGGCGTGCCGCTCACGCCGCTCCAGGAGCTCGCACGCTACTGGGCGACGGACTACGACTGGCGCAAGGTCGAGGCGAAGCTCAACGCCCTGCCCCAGTTCATCACCGAGATCGATGGCCTCGACATCCACTTCATCCACGTGCGTTCGAAGCACAAGGGCGCGCTGCCGGTCATCATCTCGCACGGGTGGCCCGGTTCGATCCTCGAGCAGATCAAGCTCGTCGGCCCGCTCACCGACCCTACCGCCTTCGGAGGCCGCGCGGAGGACGCCTTCGACGTCGTGATCCCGTCGATCCCCGGTTACGGGTTCTCGGGCAAGCCAACGACCACCGGCTGGGATCACGCCCGCATGGCGCGCGCGTGGATCGAGCTGATGAGGCGCCTCGGATACACGCGATACGTCGCGCAGGGCGGCGACGTGGGCGGACAGATCACGGACGCGATGGCGGTCGAGGCGCCCGCGGAGCTCGTGGCCATTCACACCAACTTCCTCTTCGCCCTCCCGGAGGACATCTCGAACACACTTCAAGCCGGAGCACCGGCGCCGTCCGATCTCTCCGGCCTGGAGCGACGCGCCCTCGACAAGCTGAGGGTCTTCTTCACCAAGAACGCGGGCTACGCGATCGAGATGGCGACGCGTCCGCAGACGCTCTATGGACTCGCCGATTCTCCTGTCGCCCTCGCGGCCTGGCTGATCGACCACGGCGACGGCGACGACCAGCCGGCGGCGACGGTCCTCGAGGCGATGCGCACGCCGACCAAAGGACAGCCCCCGGAGCGGCTGACGCGGGACGACGTGCTCGACAACCTCACCCTCTACTGGCTGACAAACACCGGGGTCTCCTCGGCCCGCAGCTACTGGGACAACAAGCCCCCGTACTTCGGCCCCAAGAAATTCTCCATCCCGGCGGCGGTCACCGTCTTCCCCGGCGAGATCTTCCAGCCCTCTCGGCGCTGGGCGGAACGCGGCTACTCGAACCTCTCCTACTTCCACGAGGTGGACAAGGGCGGGCACTTCGCGGCGTGGGAAGAGCCGAAGCTCTTCGTGGCGGAGCTGCGCGCGGGGTTCAAGTCCCTGCGCGGCGAAAAGGCGGCGGCGCTGAATCGTTAACTCCCCATCGGTCCTGCCGCGCGCGAATGCGCGGCAGGAAACGCCCCCGACAGCGTCGGGCTTACGTCCGGTCTTCGGCTACCGGGAATTTGCTTTTTCTAAGTGGAATAGGGTGGTGGCGTCATGCTTACCCTCATAGCGTCTCAACTGCACGTCACTCAATTTGAGAATCATGCCATGACAGCTGCGGCTGCAATACAGAAACCAAGCCGATATTTCTGCGTGGTGAATGCTTTGTTTTTGATCGTCCTGCTTCTGTCGATGCCCCCGGTTTGGGGCGCTGCAAAAAGCCAGTCCCGCAATAGTCCGGTGCCCCTGACGCCGCTCTGGGCGCTGGAGTGCTGGTTGTGGGAAGACGAGGTCAACACGGCCGCCTATGTCAATGAACTGCTCGAAGGTTATGCCAAATACGACCTGCCCGTGCGCACCATCCTGATTGATAGCCCTTGGAGCGATCGCTACAACGACTTCAAGGTGGATGAGAAACGCTACCCGGAGCCAGAGAAGTTCTTCCGCGGCCTCAAGGACCGGAAGTACCGCATCGTCCTTTGGATGACCTGTATGGTCAACAGTCAAAGCAAAGACACGCGGGTCAAAGAATCGCAGGAGTTTTACGACGAGGCGCGGACGAACGGTTACCTGTTGCCGTTCAGCTTCAAGACACACGGTGGTTAAAATCCGAAGATCGAAATCCGAGATCCGAAGGAAATCCGAAATCCGAAATTCGAAGTGAATAGCGAAGCGGTTCTTTGATTGGTATTGAGGACGTTTGGAACGTGCGTTCTGGGGCGGACGGCACAGGGGACACCGGCCAGTATGTCGGCTCTTGGGACCATTAATGCGCCGCTGGTTCAGCTCACTAAGATCTCTCCTGTCGTGAAAGGATTCTATGACTGGTACTTGCACGACGTGTGGAACATGTAGGTGGTAAACGGGGAAATCCAAAGTGTGAAGACTCTATGCGGATTTCGGCTTTTGGGATTCGGATTTCCTTCGGATTTCCTTCGGATCTCGGATCTCGGATCTCGGATTTCACAAAGAGATTAAGATCATGATTAAGATCACGATTAAGAAAACGTCGAGTCGCCCCAGGGCCTGAGCGCCAGCTCAGCGTAGCGCTTCGCCTTGCGCCGCCTTGTCACGCAGGAGCCTCGGAGGCGCGAAGCGTTCGCCGTATTTCCCGGCCAGTTGATCCGCGCGCGTAACGAATTTTGCGATACCGACCGAGTTGACAAACTGCAGTGCACCGCCTGTCCAGGCGGGGAACCCAATGCCGAAGATGGAGCCGACGTTGGCGTCGTGCACCGTGGTGAGCACGCCCTCCTCCAGGCAGCGTGAGGTCTCGATCGCCTGACGGTAGAGGAGCCGGTCTTTCATCTCCTCGATGTCCCAGGCGATGCCCTCGCGGCCGAAAATTTTAGCGAGCTCAGGCCAGAGGAACTTCTTGCCTTCGCGCGGATATTCGTAGAAGCCCCCGCCCGCCGCACGGCCGGAGCGATTCAGTTCCTTCACCATTTTCACGATCACCTGCTGTCCGGGCGGCTCGGGTGGCAGGGGCTTGCCCTCGGCCTTGAGGTCCGCGATGGTCTGCTCCATCACGTGCATCGAGAGCGACAGCGAGGTCTGGTCCACCACTTCCAGCGGGCCGACCGGCATGCCGGCCTGGCGCGCGGCGTTCTCGATCGCGGCCGCCGGAATTCCTTCGGCGAGCATGGCGCAGCCTTCATATACGAAGGTGCTGAAAGTGCGGCTGGTGTAGAAGCCGCGCGAGTCGTTGACCACGATCGGCGTCTTGCCGATCTGCAACACGTAGTCGTAGGCCTTGGCGAGCGTTTCGGCCGAGGTCTTTTCGCCCTTGATGATCTCAACCAGTTCCATCCGATCCACGGGCGAGAAGAAATGCAGGCCGATGAACTTTTCCGGCTGCGCCGAGGCCTTGGCAAGGCCGGAGATCGGCAGCGTGGAGGTGTTTGAGGCGAAAATGCCTCCGGCGCCCAGCAGGGGTTCGGCCTCCTTGGTCACCTGCGCCTTGAGGTCGCGCTTTTCGAACACCGCTTCAATGATCAGGTCGCAGCCCGCGAGGTCATGCATGTCCGCTGTGGCCTTGATCAGCATCAGCGGATTCATTTCCTTCCCCCGGCGCTCGAGGAGCTTCGCCGAATACGCCTTGCCCGCTTCCGCCTTCTTGAGCGAGGTATCCTTAAGGACGCAGGACACGCCGCGGTTCATGTTGGCCCAGGCGATGCCTCCGCCCATCATGCCGGCGCCGAGGATGCCGACCTTCGTCGCTTTCCATTTCGGCACGTCCTTCGGCCGCGACGCGCCCGATTTGATCGCATTGCGGTTGAAAAAGAGCGAAATCAGGTTTTTCGCCACTGCTCCCACGGCGAGCTTCGCCAGGTAGCGTGACTCGATGCACAGCGCGGTGTCAAAATCCACGTAAGCGCCCTCCACCATCACCGCCAGGATCGCCTTGGGCCCCGGATAAAGGCCGCGTGTCTTCTCCACCACCATAGCCGGCGCAATGGCAAGCATCTGCGAGACCTTCGGGCTCGAAGGGCCGCCGCCCGGCATGCGGTAGTTCTCGTCGTCCCAGGGTTGCTTCGGCGCGGGATTCGCGTTGATCCACTCGCGTGCCATCCTGAAAAGATCGTCACGGTTCGATGCGAGGCCCTGTACCAGGCCGAGCTTGGCCGCCTCCTGCGGACGTATCGTCTTGCCCTCGACGAGATAGGGAAACGCCGCCTGCAGGCCAAGCAGGCGCACCGTCTTGGTGACCCCGCCCGCGCCGGGCAGCAGGCCGAGGGTCACTTCCGGCAGTCCGAGCTGGATGGACGGATCGTCCAGCACGAGGCGGCAGTGCGCGCAGAGCGCTATTTCCCAGCCGCCGCCGAGCGCAGTGCCTTCCAGCGCCGCGACCACCGGGATACCGAGCTTTTCCAGCGCGCGCATCGGCTTCTTCACGTCTTCGATCCAGTGGAAGACCGCGGGTCCCTGGTCCGGCGCGAACTTGAGCACGTCCTTCAGTTCCGCGCCGGCAAAAAACGACTTCTTGCCGGACGCGAGGATCACCCCTTTGATCGAAGTTTTCTCGCGCTGAATTTCACTCACCAGACGCGCTACGGTTTCGGTGAACGCCGTCTGCCACTCCGCGGTCATGGTGTTGACCGGGGTGCCCGGGGCATCGAAGGTGATGGTGACGATGTTCTCGGAATCTTTATCGAATCGGATTGGCATTTTCATGTCTGCGTAGCGCCGTCATCCCGCGCAACCGGAATCCAAGGTTTTCCGCCATGGTCCTGCCTTCGCGGGGACGAGGGCAATTGGAAATCAGAGACGTTCAACAATCGTGGCAATGCCCATGCCGCCGCCCACGCACAGGGTCGCAAGGCCAAAGCGCAACTTTTGGCGTTCCAGCTCGTCGATGAGTGTGCCGAGGAGCATGGCACCAGTGGCCCCGAGCGGATGGCCCATGGCGATCGAGCCGCCGTTGACGTTGACGATCTCATCCGCAACACGCATTTCCTTCATGAATTTCATCGGCACCACCGCGAAGGCTTCGTTGATTTCGAACAGGTCTATTTGCTCGATCTGCATCTTCGCCTTGGCGAGCGCCTTCCTCGTCGCCGGCATCGGGCCAGTGAGCATGATGGTCGGATCGGCGCCCGAGAGCGCCACGGACACGATGCGCGCCCGCGGCGTGAGGCCGAGCTGTTTTCCCTTCTCTTCCGAGCCGATCAGCACCGCTGCGGCGCCATCGACAATGCCCGAGGAGTTGCCCGGCGTATGGACGTGCTTGATGCGTTCCACTTGTGGATAGCGCTGAATCGCGACCGCGTCGAAGCCCATTTCACCCAGCTTGTCGAAAGACGTTTTAAGCGCGGCGAGCCCCTCCAGCGTGGTCTGCGGGCGGATGAACTCATCATGGTCAAGAATCACGACGCCGTTCGCGTCTTGCACCGGCACCAGGGAGCGCTTGAAGCGGCCGGAATCGCGCGCCGCCCCGGCGCGCTGCTGCGAGCGCAGCGCAAATTCGTCCACCTGTTCGCGCGAGAAACCTTCCAACGTCGCAATCAGGTCGGCGCTGATGCCCTGCGGGATGAACGCCGTATCGAACGCCGTCTCGGGATCGCAGGTCCACGGGCCGCCGTCGCTTCCCATAGGCACTCGCGACATGGATTCGACGCCGCCGGCGACGACCAGGTCCTCCCAGCCCGAGCGCACCTTGTGCGCCGCCAGGTTCACGGCCTCGAGGCCCGAGGCACAGAAGCGGTTCAGTTGCACGCCCGAGGCGCGAAAATCCCAGCCCGCGGCCAGCGTCGCGGTCTTGGCGATGCAGCTCCCCTGTTCGCCGACCGGCGTGACGCAGCCCATCACCACGTCGTCCACCTGCGAGGTATCGAGATCGTGGCGTTTCTGCAACTCTTTGAGCACGCCGGTCAGCAGCGTTATCGGTTTGACTTCGTACAGCGAACCGCTCGCCTTGCCCCGGCCGCGCGGCGTGCGGATTGCGTCGAAGACAAAAGCTTCCGTTACGTGGCTAGGCATCCTTGCCTCCAAGCCCGAGTGACCGGGAAATGACTTCCTTCATGATTTCGTTGGTGCCGCCGTAGATCCGCGTCACGCGCGCGTCCACAAAGGCCTGCGAGATCGGAAACTCCCACATGAAGCCGTAGCCGCCGTGCAGTTGCAGGCATTCATCGAGCACCTTGCCTTCCATGTCGGAGGCCCAGTACTTGGCCATCGCGGCGCTGGCGGCGTCGAGTTTCTTCTCCAGCAGCAACTCCATGCAGCGGTCCACGAAGACGCGCATGACCTGAACTTCGGTCGCGGCCTCGGCCAGCTTGAAGCGCGTATTCTGAAAACTGGCTACAGGCTTGCCGAAGGCCTTGCGTTCATTGACGAAGTCGAGCGTCCAGCGCAGGGCAGCCTCGCATTTTGCCGCTGCCCCAATCGCGATCTGCATCCGTTCCCAGGGCAGTTCCTGCATAAGATAAATGAAGCCGTTGTTTTCCTGCCCGAGCAGGTTCTCCTCCGGCACCTCGACGTCCTCGAAGAAGAGTTCGGTGGTGTCCTGGCCCTTCAGGCCCATTTTCTTCAGCCGCTTGCCCTTGGCGAAGCCCTGCATCGAGGTATCGACGACGAGCAGGCTGGTGCCCTTAGCGCCCTTCGCCGGATCGGTCTTCGCCACCACGATGACCAGATCGCAATTCCAGCCGTTGGTAATGAATGTTTTTGAACCATTCAAAACATAACCATTGCCCTTGTGCAGCGCGGTCGTTTTGATCGCCTGCAGGTCGGAGCCCGCGCCTGGCTCGCTCATGGCGATGGCGCTGATCATCTCGCCTGACGCTATCTTGGGCAGGTATTTCTTTTTCAGCGTTTCGCTGCCGTAGTTCAAGAGATAAGGCGCGACGATCTCGGAATGCAGCGCCCAGCCCAGGGAGGAATTGTTGATCCGCGCCTGCTCCTCCATCAGCACCATACTGAAGAGCCTGTCGGCCCCGGAGCCGCCGTATTCCTCCGGCATGCTCATGCACAGAAAGCCGTGCTCGCCTGCCTTCTTCCACACCGCCTTGTCAACGTAGCCCTGCTCCTGCCAGCGCTCGTCGTGCGGCTTGACCTCGGCCTCGAGGAAGCGTCGCACGCTGTCGCGGAAGGTTTCGTGCTCGGGGGCAAATAGCGTGCGGGGAATCATTGACGAATGATATTATTGAATTGAAAGGAATTTGGTTTTTGACGCTCCGCGGTTCAGGGAGAATTGGTTTTCCACCTCATTAATTTACCGACCGTTTTACGCCCTTTTCAGCGCAGGGCAAGGCTTTTTCTGGCTTCTGTGTCGTAGTCTTCAATGCAGGAATATTTTGTAGTTAGTTAGCGGCGCAGGAAAGCTTCATTCTGTCAGGTGGACCACAGGCACGCTTATCCGCACAGGCCGGGCGAGTTCGTTACGCTTAGCTAGCGACGGCGACGCGAGTTAAATTTTACAAACTCGTCGCCGTCACTCGCCCGCCTGTGCGAATCGAACGACGTGGTCACGCGAGCTTCACACCCCTGGCCTTTATAGTTTGCAGAAATGAAAATCCAGCCCTCGCTCGAACACGTAAAAGTGAGTGGGGTACCGGTCTTGGAAATGGAAGCGGCTTCAAGCAGTTCCGAAACGAGATTGTTCTGCTTCTTTTCGCCCGAAAAAAGAACTTCCGTCGCTCCGGCAAATCCACAAATCAACATCGATAATAAAATCGGAGCAATAGGTGTCATTTTCATAATATCAATCGATGTTCTGATAATGTCGCTTTAGAACCTAAGATCAATCCCCGGCTGAGCGGATCGAATTTCAGAATAGCCAGATCCGGTAGGCTGGGATCGCCGACTACGAAGCCTGGATAAATGATAATCGTGGAAATTTCGCGAGCATCAACAATTTGACAATCTTGCCTAGTGAACAGTGCTGTTGAAAGGCAAGTCTTCATAAACAAGGCGCGGATTTGACCACGGTTGAACCGACTCCAGATTCCAAATCTCATCAGAAAGTGGGGCGTGCATTTCTTTCGATTGCGTAACGAGTTCGAGTTGATAAATTATCCAGCAGAAAACCTTAATTCGTGAAAGTCTGTTTTCCCGCTTCGACATTCCGCCTCATCGCCCGGAGCAGTTATCCAAGCACATTGCTGGTGATCGCGATCTTGGCAATTTTTCGTGGCATTATTGCTGCCGTAGATCAGCCCCCATTGGATAATGCTTTCGAATCGCTGGAAATTCGCTCGGTGACAGTGAATAACCAACCGAAACCGCTGGCAGCAAACGGCGGAGTTAATCTTGGGGCAAACGCGGAAAATGTTTCCTTTTCATTCGGCGCGCGGACGAACGCCAGAGAGGCGCCGATTCGCGTGCGCTATAGATTAGAGGGGTATGACAAGGATTGGCGCGACGGCCTTGGTGAGATGGTTTTTGCGATTCGCTTCTATAACGCAGCCGGCGACCAGATTATCCAGAAAAACTTTGCCGCGACAGGTGACAGCGCGGGGTGGAAGGGAACATTCAAAACTTCGAGTTTTACCCATCGGCGGGAAACAATAGTGGTGCCGGCGCAGGCATCCAGGCTGTGGGTGGTGATTACATCTGCGGGCCCGCCGTCGGCAGTAGGAATTTACGTCGTCGGGAATTTCACGATTTCGAGGCCTCGCACCGATACGGTTCCCATCGTGCTTTTGGAATCACCGTTCGCCCGACCGACCAATGATGAAATCAATAGAGCGCTCTCCGGCTGGACCCGGGATGGAAATCATCCGAGCATGGCGAATATTGTCAGCATTGGCGCACTGCCCGGAGAAAAGGCATTTGCCATTTTGGATGATGACGGCCGGAGCCACGCAGAGTGGCATAACATCATGGAAACTGCGGCTGCGGTAAATCCAGGCGAACAAATCGTGGTGGAATGGGACGAGGCATTCAGCATAGGCGTTGGCGACGCCATGACTGTCAACTACCCGAAATTGACCGAAGGGAATTACCGATTTCAGGTAGCTGGATTTGATATTTACGGAAACCCAACCGGTCCCCATGTTTCAATCGCAGTCCTGGCCCCTCCGCCACTATGGCGCATGGCCTGGTTTTGGGGCGCGGCCTGCGCGTCGGTTCTCATAATGATTACCGCCGCGTGGCGGTACGTCGCCTGGCGCAAAATGCAGCGCGAGATGGTCCGCCTGAGGAGTGAACGAGCTCTTGAAAATGAAAGACTGCGCATTGCACGGGACCTTCATGATGATTTCGGAGCGCGAGTCACTGAAATCTCCATTGCCAGCGCCTTGGCGAAGAAAAAACCAAATCTTCCGGAAACTGCGAGCGCGGATTTTGATCGCATTTCGACTTTGAGCCGCGATTTGGTCACAGCTCTGTATGAGACGGTTTGGGCCGTGAACCCGGAGAATGACAACCTCGACGCGCTGGTAAATTACTTGTGTCAGATGGCCAATCACCTTTGCGAACAGCCACAGTTGCCTTGCCGGTTTCGAGTGATGGACCTGCCGTCCGATATCCAGGTTTCCAGCCAGACGCGTCACAACATTATTATGGCCGCGAAGGAGGCGATCCATAACGTAATAAAACATGCCCATGCTTCCGAATTAATTTTGGCTGTGAGCTTCGAAGACGGTTCAATGATTATTTCAGTTGAGGACAATGGATGTGGTTTCGAGGTGATGCCTGCTCCCGGTGGCAATGGGTTGACCAACATGAACCGTCGCTTAACTGACCTCGGCGGGACTTGCGAAATTAGAAGTCAATCCGGCTCAGGAACCAAAGTAATCATGTGGTTAAAGCTTCCGCCCGAGAGCCAAACCCTTCCGTTGAGCCAATCAAGTTAGGATGAATCAATCTCCCCGCTTTCGGGGATACCAAGACCGCTCCTGTTTGGTTAATGCTTTCATATCAAACCGGGTTCGGCACAAACCGGGCTACCGTTCCGCGCTCTAGTGCGATCAATCAGATCCGGTTTTTGTTTGATGCTGTCAGGGTTCTTCCGGTTTGTTATCCCGGAACATTTCGCCACAATTTGACGTTCTATGAAGAAAACGGTTGCTCTAGTTGAAGATGATGCGCGTTTGCGCAAGCAACTCGTTCAAATTCTTGAGGATATCGATGACATAGAATGTGTTATTGTGTGCGCGTCAGCGGAGGAGGCTTTGGAGAAGATTCCTTCCAAAAATCCTGACGTCGTGCTCATGGATATTAAACTGCCCAGGATGTCAGGAATCCAATGCGTCGCCGAACTCAAAAGGATTTTGCCGGAAGTCCAGGTGATTATGGTAACGGTGTATGAGGATAGCGAGCGCATCTTCAAAGCATTGAAGGCCGGCGCCAGCGGTTACCTCGTCAAATCCGGTCCTCCAGAACAACTGATTGCCGCCATCCGGGATGTTTTTGCCGGAGGCGCCCCGATGTCTGGCCACATCGCGCGCAAAGTAGTGCAACACTTCCACCTGATGGGCCCTGCCACAAGCGAGGCAGATAATCTCTCACCTCGCGAAAAGCAGGTGTTGGACCTATTAGCGATGGGATTTATTTACAAGGAAATCGGGGGAAAGCTGGACATCGGAACCGAAACCGTTCGAACTTACGTGAAGAACATTTGCCAAAAAATGCACGTGCGCGGACGGGTAGAGGCGGTTGCCAAACGCCGGCTGGAAAATCAATAATTGCACATCACGCAAAAGTAGATTGCCGACACATTCAGGATCTGTCGGCACCCGCGCGCAAGCTGGGGAGCTCCGGCCAGTTCGCCGAGTTCAGGGGGGAATATTTTGGCGTTGTGACGTTGCCGATTTTGCCGTTTGTAAACAAGCAGTTCCTCCCCGCTTTAGGGGATACCAGCCCGCGAACCTGTTGTGGCAGACTTTCTGCAATTGAACCCATTTATGAGTCAGTGACTGCATGGTTGCAGACATAAAAAGGCTAAAATAAATCAACAACAACTCACAAACCGGAATATGAAAAGAAAGATTAGTTCCTTCCAACCATTCAAGCGCTTGCTTCTGGCCGGCCTGCTAGCCGCGCCGATGCTGGCCTTCAACGCCATGGCTGTAGACAATCATTGGTCTCCATCGGATATCTTTACCGACGGTAGTGGCAACCAATACGCTTATTTTAACGATCCCAACAACTGGTCCTTGGCTGCCGTGCCCACCAACAGCGATGGGAACCGGGTCATCGTTAACGGAACGCTTGGAACTCCAGGCACCTACGTTGCTTGCATCATAACAAATAGCATGAGTGATTTGCAGCAGTTAATCATGGGCTACGATGGAACAGTCGGAGGCGGAAATCTGATCATCAGCAACAGCGCCCAGGTGTCGTTTGGGGTTGCCAGTGGCGAATGGACGGGAGTCGGTTTCCCGAATGGCCCTTCGACGTTGTATATTGGACCAGGTTGTTTTTTCACTTGCGGCAGCCATCTCTGGGTGGGGCAAGGAACCAATAACGGTAACCCTGCTCAAGGCTCGGTAATCATTGACGGCGGCACACTTTCTATTCCAAATGGGCAGTTGGGCGTGGGTTGGAATGGGACCGGTGGCACCAACTACATTACCCTCACAAACGGCGGCAGGGCGTTCCTCTCACAATGGGCTGCACCAACGCTTGGTCTGCCGGGTAATAACAGCCTTGGTATTATGAACATTGCAGATAACAGTTCTTATGTGGTCGTCACCAACAACGCGATAGGTTTCTTTAATACGTTGGTGACAAATAACCAACTCATCGCCTATGGCGGTCTAGGCAAAATAACCTGGAGTTATAATCCGCTACTTAATATCACCACCATTAACGCCACTGCACCCACTAACCAATTTACACCAATAATCACGGCTCAACCTACAAATCAGGTTGTCGCGTTAGGCGGCACGGCCTCCTTCCATGTGCAGATCTCGAACGTTCCCGTCAATTATCAATGGATGTTCAATGGCAGCCCCCTCACGGACGGCGGTGGGATTTCCGGCTCCAAGACGGCCACGCTAACCATTACTGGGGTCACTCTTGCACAGATAGGAAGCTATCTCGTGATCGCCACCAACACGACTCATCTCGACCAATATGTCTCGAGCAGTTCGGCCGCGTTGAGCAGCAGTGGGATAAACCTCTATCCCGTCATCACGATCAACGGCGTTCCCGGCAACACCTACGTGACAGAGTACACCTCCTCGCTGACTCCACCAGTGACTTGGACTCCGCTTGCGACGAACTCAGTCAATAGTTTCGCGCCGGTGTACGTCGTTGACACCAATTCGCCGATGGCCATCAAGCGGTTTTATCACGTGGTTCCACAATAATTCTCGAGGGTGGCGACGAGGTTAAGGTTTCCTCGTCGCCCGCCCGCGCGACCATGTAAGAGGAAGCTCTCGTCGGGTAGGTTGCTTCTGTCGTGAAAGGGTCAAGCCTAAGGCTTGACCCCTTTCGCGGCTGGTTACGAACCGGCCGACGTCCTCGTTCTCGTCCTCGATTCTTTTTGTTGCGTCTCACTTCCGCCACGCTTCACGCTCTTTTTCATTTGCCCCTGCACCCCGTTTCCCTATCTTCCCACCGGAGTCTGTAATGGCGATGGGAAACCCTAACCACACCCCGCTAGGCGCGTTCGCGCCATCCCGTAAATTAACCACGCTTCCTTAGACTTTAGACTCTCGAATCATGAGCGACCCGAAACAACCGGCTTTGCCGGCCAAAGGCCAATTCCTGGTCTATCGGTCCGAGGATGGGCGAATGAAGATCGAGGTGCGCTTGGAGAACGAAACCGTTTGGCTCACCCAACAGCACATGGCCGAGCTGTTCCAGACAACCAAACAGAACATCGGCCAACACCTGAAGAACATCTTTGAGGAGGACGAATTGGCGGAGCCTTCAGTAGTAAAGAATTTCTTTACTACTGCCGCCGACGGCAAGGAATACCGCACTAATTTTTACAATCTCGACGCCATCATTTCCGTCGGCTACCGCGTCAAAAGCGCCGTTGCGACCAGCTTCCGCATCTGGGCCACCCAAAAACTCCGTGAATACATCGTCAAGGGCTTTGTCTTGGACGACGAGCGGCTGAAGAACCCCGACCGACCGTTCGATTACTTCGACGAACTGCTCCGCCGCATTCAGGACATCCGGACTTCAGAGCGGCGGTTTTACCAGAAAATCACCGACATCTACGCCACTAGCGTTGATTACGACCCCACCCAGCCGGAGAGCATCGAGTTCTTCCAAACCGTGCAAAACAAGATGCACTGGGCCATCACCGGCCAGACGGCAGCCGAGATCATCCACACCCGCGCTGACAGCGCCAAACCCAACATGGGCCTTACAAGTTGGCGCGGCGCCAAAGTCCGCAAGGAAGACGTGACCATCGCGAAAAATTACCTGGCCGAGCCGGAACTTGCCGCCCTCAATAACCTGGTCGAGCAGTACCTCGTCTTTGCCGAAGGGCAGGCTATGCGCCGCGCTCCCATGCACATGAAGGACTGGATCGCCAAACTCCACGCCTTTCTCACCATTAACGACCGCAACATTCTCACCCACGCCGGACAAGTTTCGCACCAGATGGTGAAGGAACTGGCCGAGGCGGAATACGACAAATTCAACCGCCGGCGCATCCAGCAGAGCGATGCTGCAGCCGGGGAATTCGAGAAAACCTTCAAACAACTACCGCCGCCGCCCAAGCCGAAGAAACAGGGAGGGAAGAAATGAAGCATGGCGGAGGTTCTGAACACGTGACGATAGACTGCGTTCTCAAGGATCTCCTTCTCCTCCGAAACCTCGGCCTGTTGCTGTCGGGGCAGGTGGAACTCGAAACGAAGGCCGCATGAGTTCACTCAAGACGGCAGAGCGACAAATACTTGAGCAGCACCTCGGCATGCAGAGTGGTTACGTTCTGAATTTCTCAGACCGCACATTCGGAGAGTTTGTCCGCGAGGCAGTTGGACGGGAGATTCACGACGCGAAATACAGGGCCGGCGGGACTTCAAAAGCGAACAAACTCCGCACATTCTGGAAGCTTGAAACCGATCAAATTGTGGGGAGGCTCATTCTCGCCTTGGTTGACTACGATGAAATCCTGACCACGCAGGACGCGAACGCCAGAACTCGCGCCGAGAGGTGTCGCCAGATTGCGGTTCGGCTTCTCGGTGTTGACCCATCAAAGGTTTCTAGCAAGTCAAGCTTCTCAATACCTCAACCGCCGGCAGAGCCAGAATTGTCCGTCAATCATGAGACCCTTGCGAGCCTACGAAACCGCTTTCTTCAGATTAGCTCTTTGCCGCCACACGACCGTGGCTATGCGCTAGAGAAATTCCTGCATGACCTCTTTGACGCTTACCGGTTCAATCCAAGGCCATCATTTCGAATTGTGGGTGAACAGATTGATGGCAGCATCGAATTTGCGCACGAGATATACCTCATTGAGGCTAAATGGCAGGTTGAACCGATAACTCAAGCTGACCTCGCAGTGCTCGACTCTCGCGTTTCAGGTCATTCCCAAATCGGTAGAGGTATTTTCATAACCGCCGGTTGTTTCTCGCCAGATGGGATTACTGCGCATGAACGACTTCGACCTTCCGCGATGATAGGCATAGATGGGCAGGATTTGTTTTACCTGCTTGAGCGTGCCCTGCCTCTTGCTGAAATCCTTCGCCGGAAACTCCGGTGGTTGGTTGAAACCGGCCACTTCCACCATCCGGTTCGAGAGTTCATAACCGAGTTGGAGAAACACCGAGCGTGAGATCGTGAGAGGCTGATGCGTGAACTGAAAAAGTCCGAACTCCCAAGAAGAAGACGAGGAAGAGGAAGATGTTTACGGGTAAACGAGTCGAAAGAAAGCGTTGCCGTTGGCAGGATTGATGGCGATGAAGATTTGGTTTGTGGCAGCGGAACCGGGAACGGTTGTCCAGTTCGTGCCGAGTCCTGCGCCAACGGAATTGGTTTGCGCCATAAGCCTCCAGCCGACGTGATCACTGGGCCAGGTGAACTGTATCGAACTGCTGCTAATTGTAAAACCAAGTTGGGGTGGAAGGACCGAAATTGGTGGAAAAAGCCGGTTTGCGGGAATGATTTCTCTGGGCTGGCTTGGGCTTGACCAGGACAACGCCGAGGACGCGCCACCTCCGTTTTCGTAAAAATCCATCTGAATGGGATAGCGAACACCGGCGGTCAACGCGATTGTGCCGCTGTTTTCCGTTGGCGGATGATCCGTCCAGTTGTTGACGAGTTGGACGCCGTTGACCCACAGCCTCACCCCATCATCCGATAACGTGTAAAAGGTGTAGGTCTCGGAAAACAGCGGCACCACCTGGCCGGTCCATCGCACCGAGAATGTGTCCGCGCCGATTGATGGATCAGGTGAACCGTTGCCCCAATCAAAATTCACTCCGGAATCAACACGCGTTAAAATGAATCCGGTGAAATCCATGTTGTTGTAGTAATCACCCTTCAGACCGATCAAAATCGGCATGGCCGAGATTTCGGCGGACTCCGGACTCTGGCCAGTCGGATTCACGGCCCTGACCATATAAAAGTAAGGTGCGTCGTTGGACAGCCCGGTGTCCGTGTATCCGAGCAAACCGATGTTCGTCGCGACCGTCGTGTATGGGCCGCCGCTCGCCGTTGCCCGCCCGACACTATAGCTGGCGGCTTGCGCCGATGCTGCCCACGTCAACCGGACTTGTGAGTTCCCTGGTTCGGCCGTCAAATTTGTTGGCGTGGGAGGAATAGCCGGTGGCAACACAAACGGCGTGGAATGCGTCGTTTGAAATGGAATCTGGCCTTTGAACATGCGGCCTGCATCGCGCGTGAGTCTCAGATAGAAATCCGCGGAGCAGTGGACGCCATCGGCATCCCAGGTGATAAATGATGAACCGGCGGGATTCATGGACTCGTCTTCAGCGGTGGGAATGATCTGAGTCGCTTCGTTGAATTCGTCGTACATTGAGATATAGAGGCCGTGAGAGCCGATTTGCATCATGTTGACGACCTGGTGCCACATGTAATCTCCGTGCATCCGTCCGCCGGTCGGGGGCGTTTGCCAGCTATGACCGGGGACGATGCATGGCTGGTAATCAATGCCGTGACTGTTGCAATATGAAATGTCGCCCTGGTTAACACTGGACCGATACGAGTCCGAGCCGGCCGCGTCGTTGAATCGGCCGACCATCCAGGGCGAGAGCATGTGGAAATTCGAGTACACACTCAGGAAGTTGGTTTTGGAATCACTGATCGAATCGCGCCACCACGTCGGCACGCCGCCAATCACGTAACAGCCTTGAGCTTTGAACCAGTTGATCACCTCCGTGCAGGTGGCGACATCTCCGGGCCGGTCCGTGAAACCCATCCCCCAAATGCAGACCACCGGCTTGCCATTTTGCATCGCATAAGCGGGGGAATTGGTGATGTTGATCTGGGCGAGCATATAGTTCGTCCAGTCTGTCTTGAGCTGGGTGGCAAAACTGTCCCAGCCGCTGATGTCGTACATGATGTAGAACTTGCGGTGGTATGTCTCCGCCGCGCTCCGCACTTTGAGCGTCATTCCATTTCGAGTCGGCCCTTCACCGCCGAACGGACTGAACCGTTGCAGTGCAGCCGTATCAATCTCGTTCTCTTCCATCCAGCGAAAATGCGTGTCCACCACCTGCTGATCATAAGAAGAGAACAGGGTTGCCGGCTGTCCATTGCTCAAATTAGGAAAGCCAGTTTGAAAGCCGCTGGCGTACTGGCGCATGTCCGGCCAGGAATAAATGCCGATATTCGTTGATGACGGAGTTTGCGCGTTCGGACTCCAATGCCACCAGATATTGATCGGCGAGCCGTCCGAGGTGCAGGCAAACCATCCTTGATAGCCCACACTCACTTTGCCGACGACGTCGCCCGGCGGACTGGCGGCAATCGCCGGCCTGCCAGAATCCAGAGCCGCAGATGCAAGAATCAGGATCGCAAGCTGTGCCGAATGAAACGCAAATCCTTTGCTTAGTCTTTCCAGGGAGGCTTCGCGGCAGCCGCAGGGGGATTTTCCAGTCATCATCGCGCCCACTCTATTCCGGCGCTCATTTCAACGGTATCCCCCTTATCGGGGAGGGGCAAATGCGACAGCTAATGCCTTTGGTATAACTGTTCAGGCTACGTCAGTCCATATTTAGCCTTTTCCGCATCTGGCGTCGGCTCCCTGTTCGCACTGACGAATGGGCCTAATTCGTTTCAGCGCGATATCAAGTCATCCTCCAAATCGCGAATTTGACGGCTTAATGTCGGCTGCGACACGTGAAGCCGTACCGCCAACCAATTCCATCGAATTCTTATTGCGGCTGTCCGATGGAACTGTCACAACAACCTGTCGTGAAAGATCAACCAATTAGCGCCGAAGAAGTTTAAGAATCCGGCGAGAATTCAATGGCGTTTGGCTCAAATCGTATTTACAAGGCCTCATTATGAACGTGCTCGTCATTGATATCGGGGGAACTCACGTGAAGGTCTTGGCCACTGGTCAAAAGGTTCATCGAGAGTTTGATTCCGGGCCCACGCTGACACCAAAACGGATGGTTTCCGAGGTTCGGAAAATCGCAGCGGACTGGAAGTATGACGTCGTGTCCATCGGTTATCCCGGACCGGTCCTCCGGGGCCGGCCCGTTTCGGAACCGTGGAATCTTGCCAAGGGGTGGTGCGGTTTTAATTTCGAAGCCGCATTCAAGCGCCCGGTCAAGGTCTTCAACGATGCTGCCATGCAGGCGTTGGGAAGTTACAAGCGCGGAAAAATGCTCTTTTTGGGCTTGGGAACGGGGCTTGGGTCCGCCCTGATCGTGGACGGCATCGTCGAGCCAATGGAATTGGGGCACTTGCCTTACAGGAAGGCAACCTTTGAGGACTATGTTGGGGTTCGAGGCCTGGAGAAGCATGGCAAGAAGAAATGGCGGCGTTACGTGGCGGACGTGGTGGAGCGCCTCGCTACTGCCATCGAACCTGACGAAGTGGTCCTTGGTGGAGGCAACGTCAAGAAGCTGAAAGAGTTGCCCTCGGGTTCCCGCGCCGGCGACAATACTAAGGCGTTTGTTGGAGGATTTCGCCTTTGGGAGAAACTGGGTGCGCAAAAGACTTCGGTCGTGCAAAGGCGCAACCTGACCAGCGCAAAGGACTTCAATTCACGCGGACGAACGCGCCAAAAGCATCGCAAGTGACTAAAACCACTGAAGGAGCTTCATGAAAGAAAAGATAAGCATGCAACTCGGAATGATTGGACTGGGCCGGATGGGCGCCAACATGGTGCGGCGGCTCATTAAGGACGGACATGAATGCATAGTCTTCGACCGTGCAGCGGATGCGGTGAAGGACCTGGTCAAAGAGAACGCCGTCGGAGCCACCTCGCCGGCCGATTTCGTCAAGAAACTCAACAAGCCGCGAGCGGTCTGGCTGATGGTCCCGGCAGCGGTCGTGGACAAGGCGATCGCCGACTTGTCACCCTTCCTGGAGGCTGGCGACATCCTCATTGACGGAGGCAATTCCTATTATGTGGATGACATCCGACGCGCGAAAGAACTGGCTTCGAAACGAATTCATTACGTGGACGTAGGCACAAGCGGCGGCGTCTGGGGGTTGGAACGCGGTTATTGCATGATGATCGGCGGTGAAAAGGAGGTCGTGGAACGTCTGGATCCCATTCTCGCCACCTTGGCGCCCGGCATCGGCAATATTCCCCGCACCCCCGGTCGTGAGAAGCTTGGCGGTACCGCCGAACAAGGCTACCTGCATTGCGGTCCGAATGGCGCGGGCCATTTCGTCAAAATGGTTCACAACGGCATTGAATACGGCATCATGGCCGCCTATGCGGAGGGCTTGGGCGTTTTGAACGCCGCCAACGCGGGGACGCGGCAAAGTGAAGCCGACGCGGAGACGACACCTTTGCGCGATCCGGAGCACTATCAATTCGACCTCAACCTCACTGACATTGCCGAGGTCTGGCGGCGCGGCAGCGTGATTGCCTCATGGTTGTTGGACCTAACGGCGAGCGCGCTTGCTGCCGACGCAAAGCTCACGAAATTCACCGGCCGAGTGTCCGATTCCGGTGAAGGCCGTTGGACGATCAAAGCAGCAATTGACGAAGGCGTTCCGGTGCCGGTGTTGACTACGGCCTTGTACGAACGGTTCGCCTCACGTGGCGAGGCTGATTTCCAGGACAAGCTGCTATCTGCGATGCGCCTTGGATTCGGCGGGCACCTGGAAAAACCCACAAAGTAAGGACCACCCATGAATGAATCCCATTCCGATGCTTTTGTTTTTTTTGGCGCCACGGGGGACTTGGCCTTCAAGAAGATTTTTCCATCACTCTACGCAATGGCCGGGCGCGGACACCTCAATGTGCCCGTCATTGGAATTGGACGCTCGGCTCCGGATCTGGCCGCGCTCCAGGACCGCGCTCGGGAGAGTCTTGAAAAGCGAGGTGGCATTGACCCGGCGGCGTTCGAGAAACTCATGAGCTTGCTGCGTTACGTTCGCGGGGATAATACGGAGCCGGCGACTTATACAGCTCTCCGCAAGGAACTCAACGGCGCGCGGCGGCCGGCTTTTTATCTGGCCATCCCGCCGGCCATGTTCGGAACCGTCGTGGAGCAACTCGGTAAGGCGGGCTGCGCCGGGGCCGGCGCTCGTGTCATCGTGGAAAAGCCCTTCGGCACCGACCTCGTCACCGCACAGAAGCTCAACGGGATCCTGCTCGAGGCTTTCGACGAAAAGAGAATATTTCGAATCGATCATTACCTCGGAAAAAAACCGGTGCACAATATGTTGTTCTTCCGCTTCGCCAATGCGCTGCTCGAGCCCTTCTGGAACCGCCATAATGTGGAAAGCGTGCAGATCACCATGGCCGAAGACTTCGGCGTCCAGGGCCGCGCCGCGTTTTATGACCAGACCGGAGCTATTCGCGACGTGATGCAGAACCATTTATTCCAGGTTCTGGCCAACCTGACGATGGAGCCACCGGTCCGAACGGACAGCGAATCAATTCGTGACGAGAAGGTCAAAGTGTTGAAAGCGATCTTGCCGCTGGAAGCAAAGAACCTCGTGCGTGGCCAATTCCATGGCTACCAAAACGAGCCGGGTGTCGCGCCCGATTCAAGCACCGAGACCTTTGCGGCCTTCAAGCTCGAGATCAATTCCTGGCGCTGGCGCGGCGTTCCCTTTTACTTCCGAGCGGGGAAATGTCTGCCCGTGACCTGCACCGAGATTATTGTCCGGCTGCGCCAGCCACCGACGATGTATGAGGGGTTCGATTTGAAGATGAATCATTGCCGGTTGCGAATCAGTCCCGACATCGCCTTCGCCATCCGCATGAACAGCATAGCCGAGGATGATGAATCGTTGAACCAGCCGGTGGAGATTGCGTGGGGACGGTGCCCTCACGCTGGGGAGATGGATGCCTACGAGCGTGTGCTCGGCGACGCGATGGCTGGAGATGCCACTCTGTTCGCCCGCGAAGATTACGTGGAAGAGGCCTGGCGAATTGTTGACCCTGTCTTGAAAGCCGGAACCCCTGTCTTTGAATACAATCCGAATAGCTGGGGGCCAACTGAGGTTGAGAGCGTTACTCCCGCTGGCGGTTGGCACAACCCTGTCCTCAATGGCTGCTAACGCAAGGACAGACTAATTGTGCGCGTTCATCGGGGCACCCAGCTGGCGAAACTTTTGGCGAGACCACAGGGCCGAGCCTTTAAGCTTTGAGGTTTTGGTAGAGCTTGGTGAGGGCGGCGGCTGTCAGGTGAGTGTAAGTGTCCAGCGTGTTGTGCCCGAGGTACCCACGGCGAAATGTTCGAATTCACGGACGGAACGCTGTACCTCGACTTGAGATTTGATTACACGGGGCCAAAGTGCCGATCTCCGATAAACTCAGTTTAAGCATCGACACGGTGTGCAGCCACTTGAAGCACGTTTTCGAAAAATTGCATGTAACTCGCGCACTGAGGCTGTGGTCCGTTACATGGCGTCCAAACGTCCTCAACTTTGACTGGGAACAGCCAACCGTAACCGAAACGCACATCTATCCGCGATCCGGAGAAAGACATTATGCGAGTCGCCGGATCAGCAGGTTGGTGTGTTTTTGGGAATTACTGTTGCGTCTGCAGAATGTAAAACCTCTGCGGATTACCTGGATTAACCACATTCGTGGACAAATTTATGGCGCCGTTCCCGTCAAAGGAGTTGGTTAAAACTGGAGTCCATTGCGCCCTAGGCAGCGTAACATTGCCGCTTTCCAGTAATACAAAGGCGCCATTCGCTGGGCCATTCGTCGCGGTAAGGTTCAGCGTCGCGCCGTTTACGCCGACGCTGGTAATGCGTGGTGCCGAAAGGAGAGTCGCGGTGATATCACGAACTTGAAAAAGGTTGATTTGCGGATCAGGGCTGGACCCGGTGGAAAAGGGAGTTAAAGTCAAAGTTTGCCCACCGGAACTGTTCGCTACGAAAGTGCCGATAATGTATTGCCCTGGTCCGGATCCGTCTGATCCGTAACTTAACGGTGCTGACGTATTGGTTCCACCTGTAATGGTTTCCGACCGGCTTTGGCCAATATCGCGTCCATCATTTACCCATAACTGAATCAAGTAGGTATTGCCTGGTGTCATTCCAGACCAGCTAAAGGTAGCTGGCGTAGACCCTTCGTTCGAAAAACGCCCATATTTCAAAAGCGTATTATAGTTAGTATCAGAAGTATTGGGTGAACCGAAGCCGTCATAGCCGTTATCGAAAGTTGGGCCGGCTGTGAAGAAGGGCAAATCGGAAAAACCCTGGAATGTTACACCATTAACAGGCAAAGTGTTTGCGCTCACATCTTGCGGTGCCCAGGAACCAAAATATGTCCCCAAGGTGCTTACGTCAGACGGGCCGGAAATGGTTACAGGGGTTTGCCACGTGACATTGGGCTTCGGGGTAATGTCACGGATTTGCACAAGGTTTAACATAATACCCGGCGACATGGTGACGCTCTCCGAGCGGCTGCCGTCTGCCACAAAAGTTCCGATAATATATTGTCCTGGCGCACCATTACCTATGGCTACAGGGTCTGAAGTGTTGGCGCCACCAGTGAACGTTGAAGTTCCTGGCTGATTATTACGCCCGTCATTCAACCAGAATTGAACCAAATAGGTGTTTCCAGGAGTCATGTTGGTCCATGAAACTATCATGGAGCTCGAACCGGCATTCCAATTAAATTCTGCAACTTGCAAGAGGTAGTTGTAGTTGGTATCCGCGGTGTTCGGATTGGCAAAGCCATTGTAGCGATCCATATTTATGCCGGTCCCGCTAATGCCAAAATTCGCTCCATCGGTGCCGTATGCTGCAAAAGTCACGCCGTTCACCGGATAGAAGTCTGCACGGTTAACTCCTCCATAATCATTACCGGGTGCCCATGTGCCGTAAAGCGCTCCCAACGTGCTTACGTCCGATGTGCCGGAAATGTTAACGGGAGTTTGCCAAGTTATGTTGGGCTGAGCGTTCGCGGTCGCGATCAAGAGACCGGCACTGGACGCGCAGACAAGGGCTGCTCTTATTACTTTAACTTGCATCATTGGATTATGCGCCTGCGCGAGAACGCCGAGGGCCATGCTAATTTTCTTTTCTTTTCTCATGGGTGTATGGTTTTGCTTTCGCCTCGTGAACCACGGTTAACGGAAACCCGTGACAGGAGAGCTTGTGTGTCATTTTATTTTATAAAACCGAACCCCGGATCTCACAATGGACTTTCACGGAAAAAAACAGGACTTTTTTGTCAAAAGACTAAACGACCTTTCCCGCTTCTTCGCCATTTCGGTGGATCACCAGGATCTCAATCCGGAGTTGCTTAATTCCAATACCCCTTTATCCGTTCTTCACGTTGTCAACATTATCGGCCGCGCGAGAACGGGAGCGGAATCGGGCTGGCGTCAGCCCGATTTTCTTTTTGAAGATCCGCCCTAAATACTCGGTATGCTTAAGCCCTATCTTTTCGGCAATTAATGCCAACGGAAAATCCGTTTCTGCAAGGAGTTGTTTGGCACGGTTAAGTCGAGACCGCAAGATGTCGGACTTTGGGGAGTGTCCCATGACTTTGGAATAACGTCGCTCCATGGTGCTACGGGACATCGCCGCCACCTTGATCACGTCACCAACATCAATGCCTTCGCAGGCGTGCTCGCGGATGTATCTGGCTGCGGCGGCAATTTGCCGATCTTCAATCGCCAGCACTTCCGTGGAACTGCGAGTGATAACGCCAATCGGTTCGACCAGGAACCGTTGTGGTTGGAGTTTCCTGCCCTGCATCATCCGATCCAGCAACGACGCAGCGTCGTAGCCAATGCGTTGGGTGTTCGGAACTACGCTCGAGAGAGGCGGATCGGATAGCTCGCACAGCTCTTCCTCATTGTCCACACCAATCACAGCGACTTCATCCGGAACCGCCACATCAGCGGCCCGGCAGGCATTCAGGACTTCCTGCCCGCGCATATCATTACAGGCCATTAAGCCGACCGGCTTCGGCAATTGTTGGATCCAGCCAGCGACCGACTGGCCGTCTTTCAAGCCTTCTTCCTCGTATTTCGCCGTGCTTAGGTTTCGTTCGGAAGGGCTGGCTCCGAAAACATGGCAAGGCAGCCCGGTTTCGCTGACAAGCTGCGAAAAACTGTCACGGCGTTCGTCTGAGTAATCGGCTCCATTAAAGCCGCAGAACGCGTAATGTCGGAAACCTCTTTCCTGCAAATGCTCGAAAGCGAACCGGCTGATTGCAGCATTGTCGGTGAGTACGGAGGAGAACTTCAGATTGAGCGGCACCTCGCGCAGGTAAACGGTCGGCACGCGCAAACGTCGAAGCACACCTGCCATAGCCCGATTCTCCATGCGAGTGATGATCCCCTCGCCTTCCCAATTCTCCAACCATGCCGGCACATCGTCGCACATGCTGTGCTCCTGTAGGAAAACCGACCAATGCCCGTGCTCCCGAATGTACTTGGCGACCCCTGATAAAGTTCCTCGACCGTAGGCTCGCGAAGATTCAATCAGCAAAGCGACCCTGGGCCGATTGAACCGGGCGGCGGCATTCTTCATAAGAGTAAAGATTAGCCTCAGACACAATGGGGCGCACGACAGAATTATTCGGATATGGTGCCAAATTCCTTCAATCTCTTGGTGTCATTTTACCATGAGGCAACAAGTCATTAACAGACTGTTTAGGGTGCGCCCGTCCTTGGGCGGGGCGAGCTCATTTAGGGCTGTTCGCGCAAGCTCCGGTAGGAGCGCCATGTTTATAGGTAAAGTCGCCCCCCCGCAATTCTGAGCCAAGCTCCGTAGGAGCGGCACGAACTTGTGAATGCAATCCAGGCTCGTTCACAGCATGCCGCTCCTACGGAGCTTGGCTCACATGCTAAAGACGTCCTTACTATAAACATGGCGCTCCTAGCGGAGCTTGCGATTCGTCCTGTTGCTTAAGGCCATTGAAATCCTATTGCTGTGTCCGAAGACGGGCGCAACTCCAAAGCAAAACGATTAACAGCCAGCCAAAACCTGCCTACAATGTGCCAGTGCAACACCTTCACCTGGGTTGGCTCGATTACAGCATCCTGCTCTTTTATTTCCTGATCGTGCTGGGCATCGGTTGGGCTCTAAGAAGCAAGATGAAAGCGAGCTCCGATTTCTTGCTCGCGAGCAGATCCATCCCCACCTGGGTGACCGGTTTAGCCTTCCTCTCGGTCAATCTCGGCGCCCAGGAGGTGATCGGGATGGCAGCCAGCGGCGCGAAATATGGAATCATGACCAGCCACTTTTACTGGGTGGGTGCCATTCCCGCGATGGTCTTCCTGGCTGTCTTCATGATGCCATTTTATTACGGCTCCAAAGCGCGCTCGGTCCCGGAATATCTCAAAATGCGTTTCGATAATAAGACCCACGCTTTTAACGCCATCTCCTTTGCGATCATGATGATTTTTGTGTCCGGCATTTCCTTGCACGCACTAGCAAGGCTTCAGGAGACACTCATCGGTTGGCCTTACGGAGTATGCATTGGCATTTCCGCGATGATAGTTTTGTTGTATGTATTCCTGGGGGGCTTGACCTCGGCTATTTACAACGAAGTGGTCCAGTTTTGCATTCTCGTGCTCGGCTTGGCACCGTTGGTGTTTTTTGCATTCAAAGACGTAGGCGGCTGGACAGCCCTTAAGGAAAAGCTCGCAGCCGTGGCCACCCACCGTGGGTTCGCGCCGGGGACTTTCTCAGAATCCTGGCAACATTTAGGCAGCGCAGCGGAAAACCCAATGGGCGTCGGTTGGTTTGGGCTGGTGATGGGGCTGGGGTTCGTTCTGTCCTTCGGTTATTGGTGCACCGATTTTCAGGTGGTGCAGCGGGCCATGGCCGCCAGGACGATGTCCGCCGCGCAACGCACGCCGCTAATTGCTGCCATACCCAAGATGCTATTTCCTGTTCTGATCATTCTTCCTGGTATGATTGCGCTGGCGTTACAATACAAGGGCTCCGCCAATTTGCTTCCTCTCGGACAAGACGGTTTGCCTGATTACAATCTGACCATCCCGATGATGCTCAAACACTATCTTCCAACGGGTTTGCTCGGCCTCGGATTCACTGCGCTGGTGGCTTCGTTCATGTCCGGGATGGCTGGGAATGTCACTGCCTTCAATACGGTCTGGACCTATGATCTTTATCAGGGATACCTCGCGCCAGGAAAGTCCGACAAACATTATCTCTGGATGGGCCGCACCGTGACGGTGATTGGCATTCTCGCGAGTGTTGGCGCAGCCTATGTCGCCGCGGGATTCAACAACATCATGGATCTGATCCAGCTTGTCTCCGGGTTTGTCAATGCCCCCTTATTTGCGACATTTCTGTTGGGCATGTTCTGGCGTCGCACTACCGGACACGGCGCATTTTTCGGCCTGCTCGCCGGCACGGTTGCGGCCGGCGTCTTCCACGGACTGGCGATGAGAGCGGGGGCTGAACCAGGCATCAAAGGCGGCTGGTTGTCCCATCCATTCATTTTTCAGAGCGAGATGAGCCAAAACTTTTGGATGGCAATTGTGGCCTGGACCACTTGCTTTCTGCTCACGGTTATCATCTCGCTGCTCACCACTCGAACCAGGACTGACCAGGACTTAACAGGGCTGGTCTACTCGCTGACGCCAAAACCTCACAATGACCTTCAGCCATGGTATTACCAGCCTGTGACTATTGGAATCATCGTGCTGGCTGCCGTAATCCTCTTGAACATCATCTTTTGGTAAGATTCAGTTTTCATCAGTTTCAGAATTATACCTTTCCACATCTTCGTTTCCTTCGCGCCCTTCTGTAAGATCTCGGTTGTCTACAGGATAGACGACTGCAGCCGGCGTAAACCCGCCGGCGCACTGCGGACAAGTCCGATGCCGATGGTTGGAATCGTTCAGACGCGAGTCATTCACTTTGTGGCACGCGAAAATGCAGAGCCACAGACTGATGACCAGGCGGCTGCGGCGCTACGCCCCTTCGACTTCTGGAGGGCCTTGCGTTGGCGAATCGTATTGCTTCCAAGTGTGCTAATCGCCAATCATCCCATATGTCGAGAAATACGGACCAGGTCAACAGGTCAGAAATGACCAAGCGTATTGAGGTCGTCACTCGCGGCGGCGAGTGCGGGCTTGAACTCCGTCATCCGAACCGCGGCCAAACGCGGGGTCGGAATACCCTGGCATCTTCGGAGCCGCGAGGGCTTGTGCGCACCACTCCCACGCTCGGCGCTTCTCTCGGAGATTAACCATGAACCTACCCGATTTCCTTAAACAACAGGTTGCCGTTTTCAAGAACTTCAGCGCCGACCGCCTGAAACAATTGGTGGATGGCTCGCGCGTGGCTTCATTCGAGGCGAATGAGGTGATTCTCCACCAGGGCGCGGAGGCTGCGCACTTTGGCGTCGTGCTGAGCGGCGCTGTGGCCGCATCGGTTGTCGGCGATGGGGGCACGCGTCAGGCTCTGGGCCGGCTGGAGGCTGGCGGCACATTTGGCGAAGGAGCCCTGATGACCGGCAATCCGCTGCTCGCGGATTTCATTGCCGAGTCCCGCTGTGAAGTCTTGTTGCTTCCGGTATCACTGTTTCAGTCTGTCATCGTGGCCGAGCCTGGTGCAGTGCAGCAGATCTCGCGCACCATCGCCGAGCGGATGAAAATGCTCATGGCCGACCCGGCCAAAACCGCCGCGGCGTTGCGCCAGGGCGACGATCCTTACGGGTTGAATCTTAAGGGTGAGCGGCCGGAAAAGATTCTCGTCATCAACTGCGGCTCATCGTCGGTCAAATACAGTTTCTACGACACAGCGGACGAGTCCCGCCAGGCGCGCGGCCAGGTCGAGCGCATTGGCATTGACGGCACGCGTCTCGCGCAGCGCGGACCGAAGGGCGAAGTAAAACGCGAGTTGCCGAAAGGCGACTTCGCCGCCGCGTTCAAGGCGATGGTGGAGGCGCTCACTGACAAAGCGACCGGAATCATCTCGGGTGCCAGTGAGGTCAGTGTCGTGGCGCATCGTGTCGTGCATGGCGGCGAGAAGTTCACGGAGGGAACGCTCATCACCGATGAAGTGCTGGCGCAAATCGAAACGCTGAATGCGCTCGCGCCTCTGCACAACCCCGTAAACGTGGCAGGGATTCGCGAGATGAAGAAACTCTTCCCGGCCGTCCCGCAGGTGGCGGTGTTTGACACGGCGTTTCATCATACGCTCCCAGCCCATGCCTATCTCTATGGTCTGCCTTACGAGCTGTACGAGAAGAAATCCGTCCGCCGCTACGGTTTCCATGGCACTTCCCACAATTACGTGGCGCTGCGGGCCGCGCAGTTTCTTAAACGCGGGCCAAACGCATTACGACTGGTGAGTTGCCACCTGGGCAATGGTTCTTCCCTTTGCGCGGTAGACCACGGGCGCTCGGTGGACACGACGATGGGGTTCACTCCCGCTGAGGGATTGATTATGGGCACGCGTTGCGGCGACGTCGATGCCGGGGTGCTCGCATTTTTGGAACGCACCGAAAAACTTTCCGCTTCACAGAGCGAGGAGATGCTGAACAAGAAAAGCGGTTTGCTTGGATTGTCCGGCATTTCGAGCGACATGCGCGAAATTCTCAAAGCCGCGGGCGAGGATCAACCCCGCGCTTTGATTGCGCTCAAGACGTATTGCTATCGCATTCGCAAATATCTCGGCGCGTATGTCGCCTCGATGGGCGGATTGGACGCGGTGGTTTTTACCGGCGGCGTCGGCCAGGGCAGCGCGGAAGTCCGCGCGCTGGCATTGCAGGGGCTGGAATGCATGGGCATCCGGCTCGACGCGCAGCGTAACCGCGACGCGCGCGGCTTCGACGAAGTTTGCCTCATCTCAACCGAGGACTCGCCGGTGGCGGCGCTGGTGGTGCCGACGGACGAGGAGCGGATGATGGCGCGCGAGGCATTGCGGACGTTGAGCCGTTCTTACATTGGAGGGGCCCTCAAGGCCCAGAAACAGCAGCCCTTTCTTGTCGAGGTTTCGGCGCATCACATCCATCTCACGCAGGAACATGTCGAGGCGTTGTTCGGAAAGGGACACCAACTGACCAAACACGCCGACCTCTCGCAGCCCGGCCAGTACGCATGCAAGGAACAACTCGCCATCGTCGGGCCGAAGGGTCGCATCGAGCGCGTGCGGGTGCTTGGGCCGGCGCGCAAATACACGCAGATCGAGATTGCGATGACCGAACAGTTCAAGGTCGGGGTGCATCCGCCCATTCGTGAGAGTGGCGACATCGCGGACTCGCCTGGTTGTACACTCGAAGGCACGGCGGGCAGCGTGAAAGTGGACCGCGGCGTCATCTGCGCCTTACGGCATATTCATATGACACCTGAGGACGCGCTCCGCTACGGTGTGCGGGACAAGTCAGTCGTGCGCGTGCGCATTGCCGGTGAGCGCGAACTCGTTTTCGGTGACGTGCTGGTGCGCGTTGACCCGAGTTTCGCGCTGGCCATGCACATTGACACCGACGAGGCCAACGCGGCTAGTGTCAAGACCGGGGCACAGGGAGCCATTGAGGGCATTCAAAGTGAAGGCTGATGTCACTTTGATCAAAGTCACAACAATCGAAAGAACAAACACACGAAGACAAGATTATGAACACAAAACCAAATCCCGAAATTAGTCCATCGCTCCCAGTCAATCTCACGGAAGCAGAATCATCGGCGAGCCTCAACCGCCGGTCGTTCATCATGCGCAACGCCGTCATTGGCGCGGCGGCGGTGATGACCGGCAGAGCGTGGACACCAGAGGCGCGCGCCGCGCAAGCCAAAAAGGAAGCTGGCGCGCCCAAAATGGGTTCCAAAATCTCCCCCGACCTCGACGTGGTGAAGAGAGCCAAGGCCCCGGTGATGACCGTGCTCGATGAGTTCTATAAAGTTGGACCGGGCCCCTCCAGTTCGCACACGATTGGGCCGATGCGCATTACCTACGACTTTTACCAGCGCTGCACGAAGTTGCCGGCGGATCAACTGGCCAAGGCCACCGGCCTGAAGGTTCACCTTTATGGCAGCTTAAGCGCCACCGGCAAAGGCCACGGCACCGAGCGCGCCTCGCTCGCGGGCCTGTTAGGCAAGGAGCCGGCCACGGTGGATCCGCTGTTCCTCGACGAGATGAAAGAAAAACCGACGCAAACCTACCCCCTGAAGCTCGGTGAGAAGACCTTTAATCTGTCGCTGACCGACATCATCTACGACTCCCCCAAAGGCGAATTTCCGCACCCGAACACGATGACCTGCAAACTCATGGCCGGGGACAAAGCGCTGCTGGAACAGGAGTATTATTCCCCCGGCGGCGGGTTCTATGAGTGGAAGGGCTATACCCCGCCCAAGAAAGGTGCGCCAAAGTATCCTTACGCGACGATGAAGGAACTGCGCCAGCACGCGGAGAAGAACAAGCTCTCGCTTGCGCAGGTAGTCATGGCCAACGAAATCTCTGTGTCCGGCAAAACCGAGGAGGAGATCAATGCTTTTCTCGACAAAATCACCGCGGCGATGCTAGCGACCGTGAAGGCGGGGCTGGCTGTGAAGGAAGGGGTGTTACCCGGCCCGATCAAGTTGCACTCGAAGGCAGCCACTGTTTTCGAGCGGGCCCAGGATGACAAATACGAGAGTGATCGCGCCATCGCGCAAGTCTCCGCCTTCGCCCTGGCCGCTTCAGAAGAGAACGCCCGCGGCCATCTGGTCATCACCGCGCCCACGGGCGGATCGGCCGGTGTAATGCCCGCGATCGTCTATGCCCTTACCGAGAGCAAGCGGAAACTGTCCAAGGAGAAGGCCCGCGAGGGCCTGCTTGCCGGCGCGGCGATCGGCTATTTGTGCAAGCATAATGCCACTCTCTCTGGCGCCGAGGGCGGCTGTCAGTCAGAGATCGGCGTCGCCTCAGCGATGACCGCCGCATTCATCGCCCAGGTCATGGATAGCTCGCCCCTCGTGATTGAGAACGCCGCCGAATCGGCGCTCGAGCATCACCTCGGGATGACCTGCGATCCGGTCGCGGGCTACGTACAGGTGCCTTGCATCGAGCGTTGTGCCTTCGGCGCGGTCAAAGCCTGGATCGCTTACTCGATCGCTACCAACGAGATCGCGAGCCGCCATCGCGTGGATCTCGACACCACAATCACAACCCTGGCCCAGACGGGCAAGGACATGAGCGCGAAGTACAAGGAAACCAGCGAAGCCGGTCTGGCCGCGAACCTGGTTCTTTGCTGAAAAGTGAATCGACCCGGAGGACGCGTCCGCGCGGTTGACCGCCGGACGCACCTCCTCCCGAAAACCAAAAACATTGGAATTGAGGATCTGATTTATGGCACAGCCTGTGGCGAAACAACCTGAAACGAAACCACCCACTGCAAAACCAGCCGACGCAAAGCCGGAACCAAAATCGGGCGCGGAAAAACCGGCGGTGGCGAAACCGGCGAACGACGGCTGGCGCGGATTCAAACCGGGCTTGTGGCAGCGCGACGTCAACGTGCGCTGGTTCCTTCAGTCGAATTACACGCCATACGACGGTGACGGTGCTTTCCTGGCTCCAGCGACCGAACGCACGAAGCGTATCTGGAAAAAGCTCGAAGAAATGTTCCTCGAGGAACGCAAAAAAAAGGGTGTGCTCGACGTTTCCCAGGTGCCGAGTTCGATCACGGCGCATGCGCCCGGATACATTGACCGCGAGAACGAAGTCATCGTTGGCCTTCAGACGGAAGCGCCGCTCAAGCGCGCCATCATGCCCAATGGTGGTCTGCGCATGGTGCTCAATTCGCTTGAGGCCTACGGTTACGAGCCGAACCCGGCGGTGGTGGAGGCGTTCAGCAAGTATCGCAAGACACACAACGAAGGCGTGTTCGACGCCTACACGGCCGACATCCGCGCCTGCCGCAGTTCCCACGTTCTGACGGGACTGCCCGATGCCTATGGCCGTGGGCGCATCATCGGGGATTACCGCCGGGTTGCACTCTACGGCGTGGTGCGGTTGATCAAACAGAAGGAGCAGGAGAAAGCGGCGCTCGACGCAGCCATGTCCACGGACGACATCATCCGCGATCGCGAGGAATTGAGTGAACAGACCCGCGCGCTGAAAGAACTGCTTGCCATGGCCAAGAGCTATGGCTTCGATATTTCGGAGCCAGCCCGCACCGCCCGCGAAGCGGTGCAATGGCTCTACTTCGGCTATCTCGCCGCGGTGAAAGAACAGAACGGCGCGGCGATGTCGCTGGGCCGCGCCTCGACATTTCTTGACATCTACTTCGAGCGCGACCTCGCGGAAGGCACGCTGACCGAGTCGCAGGCGCAGGAGATCATTGACGACTTTGTCATCAAGCTGCGGATCGTCCGCTTCCTGCGCACGCCGGAATACGACGATCTGTTCGCCGGGGATCCGACGTGGGTGACGGAGTCCATCGGCGGCATGGGCGATGACGGGCGTTCGCTGGTGACGAAGTCGAGCTTTCGTTTTCTGCACACGCTCTACAACCTGGGCCCGGCGCCGGAGCCGAATCTCACCATCTGGTATTCACCGCGATTGCCGGATCATTTCCGGAAGTTCGCCGCGCAAGTGGCCATTGACACCAGCGCGCTGCAATTCGAGAGCGACTCGCTCATGCGCGGCGCCTGGGGCGATGACGGCGCGATTGCCTGCTGCGTTTCGCCAATGCTCATGGGCAAGCAGATGCAGTTTTTCGGCGCGCGCGCGAACCTCGCCAAATGCCTGCTCTACGCCATCAACGGCGGCCGCGATGAAATGACCGGCAAGCAGGTCGGGCCGAAGGTCGATCCGGTCCAGGGGGACTACCTTGATTTCGACGACGTCGCCGGGAAGTTCGAGCGAATGATGGAGTGGCTGGCCAAAGTGTACGTGAACGCGATGAACGTAATCCATTACATGCACGACAAGTATTCCTACGAGCGCATCGAGATGGCGCTGCACGATTACGCGCCGGTCCGCACGATGGCGTTTGGCATTGCCGGCCTCTCGGTCGTCGCGGACAGCTTGTCAGCCATGCGCCACGCGCGCGTGAAAGTGACTCGCGACGAGACGGGACTCGTGGTGGATTACCAGACGGAGGGAGACTTCCCGAAGTTTGGCAACAACGACAATCGCGTGGACCAGTTGGCGGCGACCGTTGTCTCCATGTTCATGAGCAAACTGCGAAAGCATCCGACCTATCGCAACGCGATCCACACCCAATCCGTGTTGACCATCACTTCGAACGTCGTTTACGGCAAGAGCACCGGCCACACGCCGGATGGACGCCGCAAAGGCGAGCCCTTCGCGCCGGGAGCCAACCCAATGCACGGACGAGACACGCACGGTATCATGGCCTCGGCCGCGTCGGTGGCAAAGATTCCCTATCGCGATGCCGCCGACGGTATTTCACTCACGACGACGATGGTGCCCGAGGGTTTGGGTCGTACGCCGGAAGATCAGGTCACGAATCTTGTAGCCACCATGGACGCGTTCTTCGGCGCGGCCGGTTATCACATGAACGTAAATGTTCTCAATCGCGCGACCCTGCTCGACGCGATGGACCACCCCGAGAAATATCCGTCTCTCACGATCCGGGTTTCCGGTTACGCGGTGAACTTTGTGCGGCTGACCCGCGAGCAGCAAATGGACGTGATCAACCGGACCTTCCACGGCGAAGCCCCTAAATGAAGGCCGCTACGGCGTCCGCACCGGGCATGATTTTCGGGCGGCCGGTTTCGTTGTGTCTCTTGTCACAATCCTGATACGTGAATTGTCGCGGCGTTTTCCGAAGTGAATAAAAAACATGCGCGCTCGAAAGCCCGGATCAATTTCACTTTCGGCGAGCTGTCGGCTGTTCGGAAGAGTTGCTCCAACGTATGAGCATCAAACTGATTCTCGAATTCGCGGTTCTCATCGGCGCACTGCTGATGGGCGCGCGGTCAGGCGGCGTGGGGCTCGGCCTGTGGGGCGCGGTCGGCTTGCTCGTGCTGGTGGTTGGGTTTGGTGTTCCACCGGGCGCGCTTCCGGGTGAAGTGCTCATCATCGTACTGACGGTCATAATGGCCGCGTCGGCAATGGAGGTGGCGGGCGGTGTGGATTTCCTCGTGCGCGTGGCCGAACGCATCATCCGGAAGAATCCAAAGCAGGTCACGATGATCGCGCCGCTGGTCACTTATGGATTCACCTTCGCGTCGGGCACGGGACATATCGTGTATCCATTGCTGCCGGTGATTTACGAAGTCGCGCACGAAAGCGGCATCCGACCTGAGCGACCGATGGCTATTGCGACTATCGCATCGCAACAGGCCATCACGGCGAGCCCGGTTTCGGCGGCTACGGCTGCGATGATCGGTTTGCTCGCGGCGCACAAGATCGGCCTGGTTCAAATCCTCCTCATCTGTGTGCCATCCACCTTGCTCGCGGTCGTCATCGCGGCGTTTGTCCAGCTTCGCGTCGGCAAAGAACTTGCGGACGATCCCGAGTACCAACGCCGATTGAAAGCCGGCGAGCTCACACCGCCTTTGCGTCAAGGGACGGGGGCGACTGCTCCGCCGCCACTCAAGCAAGGTGCGAAAGCCAGCGCATTTATCTTTTTCGGGGGCGTGGCGCTGGTCGTGCTGGCCGGGTTGTTCTCCGCTTTGCGGACCGTGCCGGGAAAAACCGCCGATCCAATCGTGGTGGGGATGCCCGTCGCCATCGCCATCATCATGCTGACAGTGGCTGCGCTGATCCTGACCGTGACCAAGGCGCCGGTCGCCGAGGTGCCAAAGTGCAAGACCTGCCAGTCGGGCATCACTGCCATCATCGGCATCCTCGGCCTCGCCTGGCTCGGTGATACGTTCATCAGCGCGAATAAGGAAACCATCATTGGCGGACTGAGTAGCATGGCCAAAGCCGCGCCGTGGACGTTCGCCATCGGCCTGTTCCTCGCCTCGATGTTGCTCTACAGCCAGGCCGCGACTGCACGGGCATTGATGCCGCTCGGCCTTTCGCTCGGCATCCCCGCCGCCTCGCTCGTCGGTATGTTCCCGGCGGTCAACGGTTATTTCTTCATTCCGAACTACGGCACGCTCATCGCCGCGATGCAGTTTGACCGCAGCGGCACGACGCGCATTGGGAAATATCTGCTGAACCATTCGTTCATGTTGCCCGGCCTCATTACAACTGCCGGCGGCGTGGGCATCGGGCTATTGATCGCAAACCTTTTTTTCTGACGAACCACATGAAACTCGACTCGAATACCATCGCCGAAGCCGCCCAACGCATCGGCATCAAGCCCGAGGAACTTGCCGCCGTGCTCCAGCGCGGCACGGCAGTCACCTACAGGGGGGGCGACTATCTCTTCCACGAATCTACTCCGCGCCAGTGGCTGGGCCTGGTGCTCGAGGGCAAAATTGATCTGGTTCGCGGCCAGCATGGCCAGAGCGTCCTCATCGGAGTGGCGCAACCGGGCGCCCTCCTCAGCGAAGGCGTCATGCTCGACGACACGTCGCATGGAGTGTCCGCGGTGACACATCACGGCGCGGGCGTCTGGCAAATTTCGCGCGCCGAGTTGGGCAAGGTGCGCGAGGAACAACCGCAAGTCTTTTACCGTATCGTCGGCCAGATCGCCCGGCGACTGAGCGACCGGCTCAGGGCGGCTTCAGAGCGGCTCGCGAAGGAAACCGGCCCGGCAACACTCACCAACGTCCGTCGCGAGCACGATTCCCTCGGCGAACGCGAAGTGCCAAATCATGCCTACTATGGTGTGCAAACCATCCGGGCCATTGAGAATTTTCCCTTCTCCGGTATTCACGTTTCTCACTACGAGCATTTCGTTCGCGGGCTGGCGTGCGTGAAGAAGGCGGCCGCGCTGGCTAACGCCGAACTCGGCGCGCTCGACCGCAAGATCGCTGACGCCATCGCCAAGGCGTGCGATGAACTCCTCGCCGGCAAGCTGCATGACCAGTTCGTCGTGGACATGATCCAGGGTGGAGCGGGCACTTCGACGAACATGTGCGCCAACGAAGGCATCGCCAATCGCTCGCTCGAACTACTCGGGCATGCGAAGGGCGACTACCAGTACTGCCATCCGAACGATCATGTGAATTGCTCGCAGTCCACGAACGACGCTTACCCAACGGCTATCAAGCTCGGGGTCTGGTTCACGCTGCACGACACGCTGGGCGGACTGCGCGAACTCAAGACCGTGCTCGAAGCGAAGGCGAAGGAGTTCGCCGACGTGATCAAGATGGGCCGCACGGAGAATCAGGACGCCGTTCCGATGACGCTCGGCCAGGAATTCAGCGCTTACGCGGTGATGATCGGCGACGGAATCCGCCACCTCGAACACGCCGGGACCGAATTGCTCGAAACGAATATGGGCGCGACCGCCATCGGCACGGGATTGAACAGCCCGGCTGGTTACGCGCCGCTCTGCACGAAAAAGCTGGCGGAAATTTCCGGCGCGCCGGTGCGGTTGGCGGAGAATCTCGTCGAGGCCACCCAGGACTCCGGCGAGTTCTCGCTCATGAGCGGCGCCATGAAGACTGCCGCCGTTCAGCTCTCAAAGATCTGCAACGATCTCCGCTGGCTTTCCTCGGGCCCGCGTTGCGGGCTTTACGAAATTCGACTACCGGCCATGCAACCAGGCTCGTCCATCATGCCAGGCAAGGTGAATCCCGTTGTGCCCGAAGTCGTGAGCCAGATCTGTTTCCAAATCATCGGCAACGACGTGACGGTCTCGATGGCGGCCGAGGCCAGTGAACTCGAACTGAACATGGCCGAGCCGATCATCGCGTTTAATCTTTTCTTCGGCCTGACACTGCTTCGCAACGCCGCCATTGTGCTGGCTTCGCGTTGCATCGCCGGCATCGAACCGAATCGCGAGCGTTGCCGCGAATACGTGCAAAATTCCATCGGGCTCGTCACCGCGCTCAACCCGGTGCTCGGCTACGAAAAATCCGCCGCCATCGCCAAGGAAGCGCTCAAGACCGGCGGCAGCGTCTATGACCTGGTCATTGCCAAGGGCTGGCTGACGAAGGAAAAGCTCGACGAGTTATTGAAACCTGAAAACATGACGCATCCCCGATTAGCTCCCAACCACACAAAACCATGAACACACAAACGCACAGAATTCTATTTGTTGCCTTCACGTTGGCAGCAATGTTGGCCGTGACTCCGACGGCTTGGGCGCTGCCAAAAATTAAAGTCCTCGCCACCGGCGGCACGATTGCCGGCGCGCAGGCCACACAAGCCGACGCTGGTTACAAGTCTGGTACGTTCTCGGTGGATGACCTCATCAAGGCCGTGCCGCAGATGACCAATATAGCCATGTTGTCCGGCGAACAGGTCGCCAACATCGGCAGCCAGACGATGAACCACGAGGTCTGGCTCAAGCTCGCTGCGCGCATCAATGATGTGCTTAAAAGTCCCGATACCGACGGCGTGGTCATCACTCACGGCACGGATACGATGGAGGAGACGGGTTATTTTCTAAACCTCGTGGTAAAGAGCGACAAGCCAGTGGTGCTGGTTGGCTCGATGCGCCCCGCGACCGCCATCAGTGCCGACGGCCCGATCAGCCTTTACAACGCCGTAGCGCTCGCTGGCAACCCCGAGGCCAAGGGCCGCGGCCCGTTCGTCATTCTCAACGACACGATCCACTACGCGCGCGAGGCGCAGAAGATGCATACCACTCGGATGGACACGTTCCATTCGCCGAACCGCGGCATCGCGGGAATGATGAACACCGGAAAGGCATTTTTCTATTCGGCCAATACCGTTCGCCACACCACGAAAAGTGAGTTCGCTATTGACGGCCTAACCGCAGCCAATTTGCCGCGCGTCGAGGTGGTCTATTCCTATGCCAACCTCGGCGGCGACATGATTGATGCGCTCGTCGAGAAGGGCGTGAAGGGCATCGTGCTCGCCGGTGTCGGTGACGGCAACTCGACCGACGCCGCGTTGGCTGCGCTGGAGAAAGCCGCCAGGAAGGGCGTGGCCGTAGTGCGTTGCTCGCGCACGGGTAGCGGTATCGTGGACCGCAACGTCGAAGTCAACGACGATAAACTCGGCTTCGTCGCCGGCATGGAATTGAACCCGCAGAAGGCGCGCATTCTTCTGATGCTTAGTCTGACAAAAACCAGCGATGTAAAAAAACTTCAGCAATACTTCTACGAATACTGATTTCCACGTGACCCCAAGTCTCAAAACAACACTGTTGCAGAATCCAGCCCCGTAGTGCCGTTCGTTTCATGGCCTGGATTGTAAAGCCAGTCCAGGGCAGCGCTCGAGCCTCACTTCGATTTCTCTCACGGCCTCGCGGTAGCGTTGCGTACCAACTCCACCATAGTCGCGACGGAGTTGTTCCACTGTGAGATTCTCCGGCAAATCAGAGGCCGGCGGGAAGAAATCCTCCTCAGAATAGCCCTTCTGCAGGCGAGCCTGTATTGTCCGGGCGGCCGTTTCTGAATCGGTCGCGGCACGCGCGAATCGAACGCCAGCCCGGTCTGCGGCAAGATCACCGAAGGAAAAGCCGCTGCCCTGGGTTAGTGCATCGAGTTCCTCCTTGATGAGGCCACCCGTATCGCTCACGAACGGATTTTCCACAGCCGCCAGGGCCGCGCTCAGGCAGAAGTGCCGCGCCCAGTCCTCGCGTCCGGCCAACGTCGTGCCCGGCCGCAAAGCCATAGCTGCGCGCACCAACTCGCTGTTGCGATCCAATCCGGCCAAGCGCGCAAGGCGTTCGTGACCGATCACGATGCCTAGCGCCAAAATGGCCGCCCGGTTCTGCTCGACCGCTGTCAACTGAGGCGAGCCGGCTGGCAGGGGAGCAAACACAGCCGTTAAAAGAGCGCCCAACCTTTGGGTTCCTGTGGAGAGCGTCGGTGAGGCATTCACGAGACGCCGTAGCTGTGCTTCCGTGCCTCCCCGCAACTCCGAAGCAACACCAGGCCAGTAGGCCCACACCAATCCCACCAATAAGACAACCATCGCGCCCATTGCTACACGCCATCCGTGCTGTCGAAATAGTAATCCGGCCATAGCACCTGCCGCGCAGGCGGCCATTGGGAGCACGGCATTGGCGAGCATAGGAAGGTGACCTAATTTCAAGGAGCGAATCAACAACGATACCGCAATCAGCGTCACAGGCACGCTCACTAGTTGCAGCAATCGTTCAGAGCGTTTTGTCCCAGGAATGATTGAGAAAGCCGCTACGACACCGATCGAAGAATAAACTGCCATATGTAAACAGATCGCCGCCAGAAGATATCCCGCCTTCGAACTGATCCGCAGCACGGATGCCACCTTCTCCGCCAAACCAAGCGACGGTAGCAAGGGCGCGGGGACAAGCAGGAGTGTCGCAAATACAATGGCGGCGGCGACTTTGTTCCTCGCGCTCGACGACATATTCAGCTTTGACGAATCAGTTGTTTCTAACGAGCGCTATTCTTTTCGGCGATTCAGGCGGAATGAACGTGGCTATTCGGAACGAACCACGCATCGCGGCGAGAGCCTCTCACGTCATACAGGATATACACGTCAGCCAAAACCGACCCTTAATTGGGAACAAATCTTTTCCAACTCCTGGGCCCAGACCTGTGATCCTTCGCGCAAGGCCTGACACATACTGCGAATTGCCTGACGGGCTTCTCGGCCCGCTGCAAAGTCATTTTGGCAATTTGTGAATGCCTCGTTCAGGATTTCCAACCCGGCATCGAGTTCAGCGAGGGAGTTTGCGCCTTTGTCCAACTGTCGAGCGTTCAACGTTTGCTTAAGACCATTGTATACTGCCCGCAAGGTCTCAAACTGACCTAAAACGTTGTCATAAGCCGCCGTGCCATAATTTGGGGCGGTGCGTGTAGTATTCTGGAAGAACTTGATCTGTGATCGGAGCGCGGTCAAAGCATTGCGTTGGGCCTGAGGTGTAACTGGCGCAGATCCAAATGGCCATTGAGCAGAGACAGGAAGCGGACCAAAGATGGCCAGTCCGGAAAGGCATGTTGCGATACGGAGAATGGCCCTTCTTAAACAGAGTTTCATGCTAATTTTGAGTTTGGGAGTTAGTGGGTGTCAGCATCCTGGTGATAGCCTTTAATTCAAGATTAATGATGCCGAGTTCCTGAACGACATGCTCGCCGTTCACGCGGATTTCCTCGAGCAAGTTTTTGCCTGAATCTGACGCAAGTCCGTCCGGTTTGGTTTCCAAATCCGTGCGCGCCTTCCGAAGACCGGCCTGGAACGGTTTGAAGGAGGCGCCAGCTTTTTGGGAAGCCAGCTTGATCTTTGAAAAGGACTTTTCCAATTCCGGATGGAAATGTTCGGCCAATTGCCGAACACGGGGATCTTGGATGTTGGCAATGTTTGCGGACCAGGCAGCAAAATACGCGTCTCCTCGAGCTAAAATTGCCTGGGAGCGGGCACGGACTCGGAGCGAATCCACTTGAAGCCGCTGCACCTGCTCGTCAAAGGCCGCAACAATTTTCGGCGGACAATGATCGCTATGGGCGCGGACCTTATCCAGCGCGCCGAGGGTAGCCTTTACCGTGGTCAACGCCTCATTTGTGATCTCCCTATACTCCTTCACGCCCTCGAGTTCTTTGCTTCGGCAACTAGTAAGCAAACTTACTATCACTGCGAGGAGCAACGGCGCGGCGGTTTTCCTGCTGAGAAAGTGGCTTTTCATTTTTCCTTCTGCGATGGCCGAAGCATAAAGGGAGCGGTTAGGCCTCGTCCAGTAGCTTGTTTGCACGGCTTGTCACAAAATTGCGGTTTGCAAATTTCGCGGTGAAAAACTCGAAAAAGCATAAACGCCTGGCCGACGTTAACCGGGGCTCCCGTAACGCAGGCGTCCTCGCCTGCGAGTTTAGCGGGCGTCCCGCCCGGTGTTGGTCCTGGTGGCGGGACGCCACGGGAACTCGCAGGCGAGGACGCCTGCGTTACGCTCGCTTCAGACAACACTGTCCGGTTGGCGTCCAGTCCCTGCCTCGTATCACGCAAAAAGACTCTGGTACTAACGAGCGCTATGGGGTTGACTAGCCGCATCCTTCCACATCGGCGTGACCATGGAGGAAAAATTGCGCGCAATCAGCGCCGCGTCCGCACGATCGAACTTCACACTGGGTAGCGCGGCCAGGTCGACGTTAGTGGCACCTTGGAACAGGCGAAGGATGTCGACGCGAAAATCTAGCCGCACCAGGCGGCTGTGCCGTAGCTCGCGGGGCACCTCGGTCGCGATGGGCCGGTAGTTCTCCTCGAATCCAACATGATACACGAGCGGGTCATTCGCGTCGCCACGCAGGAGTGTGCCTTCCAACAGAACGAATTTGTAACCGACCTCCCAATTCCAGGCCATGCGGCCGTTGGGGTCAAGGTCACCGCGTTGCTTGAGCGACTTGTTCGCAGTGGCATCCACGCCGATGCCAAACTCGATCCGCTCGTAGTTCCGGCGGGGCACCTCGTGGAGCATGATGACAAATCCGGGTTCCTCGCCGTCGAATCGCACAAGGTGGTAACTATCGGATTCGAGGTATGTGCCGGTTGCGCTAACCAGCCGGATGTTGCTGAGAAAAAACTGGAAGTCCCGGACCTTGAAACGGCCCTTGCCGCCGGGATTGGGATAGCGGTCTTGGTTGAGCACGAGCGGCTCTTTTCCCACGAAAGGATGAAAATACAGCGCCAGTTCCCGGGCCTGCGCTGCATGGTAGAGCCGCCAACCGGTGACTCCAAGTGCCGCGGCCACCGCGAGAAACGCTGTCCTCAGCCATGCAATTTTGCGCATTCGATTCATTTGCGTGCGAACGGATCGGAGAACCGTTCCGCGGTCACGAAATCGTGGTCCGTCAAGGTGTGCAGGAACGCGATGATTGACACCTTCTCTGTAGCCGTCAGATGCAGACTGATCCGCCCTGACGCCGCCCCACCCCGGTTATCCGCCTCTACGATCAGCGGGCTCAAGGTGCTGCTGTTCTTGATGCCACGGTCATAATGATCGAGCACCTCCTCGAGGCTGTTGAAACGGCCATCGTGCATGTAGGGCGCGGTGAGGGCGATGTTTCGCAATGAGGGTACCTTGAACATTCCCCGATGTGCCGGATTGCCCGTAACCGCCTGCAGGCCGGGTTGCAGATGTGCCTCGTCATCGAGACCATTATTGGAAAACCCGTCATAACGCGCACTGGAGCCGCCAGTCAGGAACTGGCTGTGACAATCAATGCAATTGGCGCCTCGCAGACTCACCTTGACATCCGGGTGGGCCATGAACAGCTTTCGTCCCAGTTCCTCCTGTGCGTCGAGCGTGAGCTCGCCACGCAGGAACTGGTCGTAACGCGAGTTGGCGGAGACCAATGTGCGTTCGAACGAGGCCAGCGCGCGGATTATTGCTGCGCGGCTGGTCTCACCGTAGGCTTTTTCGAATAATTTCCGGTATTTGGCGTCCTTGCGCAGTTCCGTAACCAATCGTTCCAGGTTCTGCGCCATTTCATCCGGATGCTGGAGCGGGACCAGTGTCTGTTCCTCTAATGTGGCCACGCGACCATTCCAGAAAAAGCGCTGCGGGCCCCACATCAAATTCGCCAGAGTCATGCTGTTAAACGCCAAGGGTCTGCCGGATACTCCGACACTCGTTGTGCGTCCGTCCGTGAAGGCCAAGCGTTGGATGTGGCAGGTCGAGCAGGACACTTTGCCATTGGCAGACAAGTGTGGATCGTAGAAGAGCCGGCGGCCGAGTTCGACTGCTTCCTCGGTCAGCGGATTGTCCACAGGCACTTGGAAGCGGCCGAACACGAACGGCGCCGAGAAATCGGTCAGAGGAGTCGCTGCTCTGGGATTTTTATTGCAGCCCCCCGTCGCCATTGCTGCGACCAACGCGGCGAACCAAGCCGCTGCCGCAACGGCAAGTCGCAAGCGGAACACGGTCAATGATGATGCACGAAGCCGGAGCCGAAGAGCGCCTCAACATTTTCAACACCCTTCTTGTAGCGATCCTTGAAACTGACCTTGGCGAGACGCTCACCGGTCTGCAAGTCGTGCACGGTGATAGAATGGTCGTTGACCTTGGCAATGAAATCAACGTCGGTTGGATCATTGTCAGCCGCGTTGCCAAGATTTAGCAGGTTGTTCTGTACGGCGATGACTTTGCGCCCAGAGGCGGTGCTGAAAAAGATCATGTGGTGCGCCCCTGCCCCGGTCTTGATGTCGGGACCCGAGGGAACCAGTTCAGGCAGACCTGAAAGCTTATAGCGTTTCACTATGCCGGGCAAAGCGTGGCTGACGAACAATTCGGTCTGGTTGCCGTAGAACTCCAGTGGGACGCCCGTGCTTGCTTTGACTCCATCATAAGCCTTCACCGGTGCACCGAAACTCTTGTCCGCCTCGTTGTAAGGGATCTTCCAGGTTTCAAATCCGAACATTGTATTCACAAGGACGGCCGGCGTCACGCCCGCCACCATGCCAGGTCGCACAAACAGGACCTCAACCGGCGACGAAGAGAAGTTTACCGGCTTGGCGTCTTCGACGACAATGTTCTGAATCGGCTCGAAGGTGTTCAGATCTAGTATGGTGATGGCGTTGCCTACGCCGGTTTTGAGGTCGGGATGGACCGTGGAGCTGATTACCAGACGATCCTGATACGCGGATAGGCCGTGCGGGTATAGAATGTACGGGGCGCCCTTGGCCACTACGCTCTTGCGCGCCTGAATGATTTTGATGAGGGCGTTGCTCTGCGGATCGAAGACGCCGACCGAGCCGCAGTCCGGTTGGTCGAGGCCCGTGCCACCCATGAAGGTCACGAACATGTATTCCTTGCCTTTTACACTGTGCCAGATGATATCCTCGCCGACCTGTTGTCCCCCTGTATCGAGACACTTGACGCCCTTGATCACCGCCGTCCCGGAGGCGTTGCGCGCCAGGCTGACTTCAGCCAGACTGCACTTCGGGTCCAGACCGGTGGAGTACAGCCGCCCGTTGGGGCTGTAGTAGAGGTGGTGCAATGGATGTACGAGCTTGGGGAGTTCTACCTCTTGCAGGATCGCGCCGAAGTTCTTCGCCTCCGGGTTCAGCTCCACGATGGCGATGCTGTGAACGGTGTTGAGCGTGGGCAAGCCGCGCAGCAGCACCAACGCCTGGCTCTCCTCAACATTGCGCCGCGCATTGGATTCCCGTGCTGCGGCTGCCGGAGCGGCGGCAGCGGACGATACTGCGCTGCCCCATCCAGGGACCATAAGTAGTAGCAACGTGTAAGTGGGAAAGAATCTGAGCTTTCTCGATTGAGTCATAATAGCTTTCCAGTAACGAACTGAATCGAATTCTTTTCGGTTACCATCATCCCAGTGCCATTCTCCCCCGGGTACGCATGGGGCGAGATTCATTGAGCGCACATGGGTCATTAAACTGTTACTTATAGCATTTGACTTCCCGGGGGCAATTCTTTTCGCATCCAAAGCCCAACACCCGAAAGCGACGGATTCCGACCTCCGCCTCCATTACTCTCTCAGAAACTTGCCGATGAAATTGCCTTCCTCCGACCCGCCAGGCGAAGTGAGCGTCCAGTCGATTAACTCCTCTTCAGAAAAGGTGTAGCGCTGCCAGGGAAAGTCGGCCGTCACCCAAAACGCTCGCGGCAGCCCGGTCGTTTGTGCATGATTAAAAAGCCGATTTATGAAAGCACTCATGGCTCCAGCCCAGTCGCTCCTACGCACACAGTGTTTAATCCTATTGCCTCGCAAGTTCCTCACCCGATTGTGTCGGCTCCGCTTTTTCATGCTGTTGCTGTTTTTGCCATGGACGCTGACCCTCACAGCGCAAGCGCAGTTCAGCTTCGGCACCAACAACGGCACACTCATACTTTTAGGATATTCTGGTTCTGGTGGGGAGGTAAACATTCCCAGTACCTACGATGGACTGCCCGTGACGGCAATCAGAGACCATTGCTTCTCGCTGGTAAACACAATAACCAGCGTCACGATTCCAGACACCGTCACCAGCATCGGCCCTTATGCCTTCCAATTCTGTTACGGGTTGACCAATTTCGTAATAGGAGCTGGTGTAACCAACATCCCAACTTATACGTGTTACAACTGCATCAACCTGAGGAGCGTCACATTAGGCTTGGGCGTCTCCACGATTGAAAGCCAAGCGTTTGGCATGTGCGGGTCACTGCTAAACATTATCCTTCCCGACACCGTCACCAATCTCGATCTCATGCTTTCGAAAACTGCTACAGTATGACGAATGTTACTATAAGTAGTAACCTAAACACCATTTCGGATTTTGCTTTTCAGAACTGCGGCTTGACCAGCGTGACGATTCCCGACAACGTCATCAGCATTGGACGAAGTGCCTTCTCGAACTGGCCAACCTTGTAATAGGCAATGGGGTAACCAATATTGGAGCCTACGCATTCAACGTATGCTCCAGCCTCACGAATCTCACAATTGGTGCGAACGTCATCTCAATTGGCAGCAACGCGTTCAACAACTGCAACAGCCTTGTCAGTTTGGCCATTCCAAACAGTGTCGCCACCATCGGCGATTACGCATTCTCCCACTGCGAGCAATTGGTCGGCATAACTATCCCTGAAAGCATCGTCTCGATTGGAGACGGTGCCTTTTTCTTTTGCACTCAGTCGACCAACGTTGACATAGGTACACACGTCAAAAAGATAGGCGCGTCGGCATTCAATGGCTGCCACAGTTTACCACAAATTTTTATCCCCAGCAGCGTCACCAATATTGGACCAGATGCGTTTACCGATTGCCTCAATTTGACAGATATCACGGTGGATCCCTCCAATGCGAATTACAGCGATGTGGCCGGAATTTTGTTTAACAAAACAAAGACCCTGCTGATCCGGTGTCCTATAGGCAAAACTGGAGACTACACGATCCCTACCGGTGTTACGAACCTGGCCACCAGAGCATTTTCTGTGTGCACCAACCTAACGACTGTCGTGATGCCTGACACTCTCCAGACCATCAGCACGAATGCCTTCAAGTACTGCACCGGTCTGACCAACATCACAATTGGCATCACGGTCTCCAATATCCGAGACGAAGCGTTCGCCTATTGCACTGGTCTTACCAACATCGTCATTCCCCAAAGTGTCACCAACATCGGGTTTTCCGCCTTTATCGGCTGCTCCAACCTCAAAGGAATGTATTTCCTTGGTAACACACCAGGCCTCGGTCTAAGTGTGTTCCTCGGTGACAATAGCCTGACCATTTATTATTTACCCGGGGCCGCCGGTTGGGGAGCGCCAATGTTTGGGTCCCGTCCCGCTTTCTTGTGGAACCCCAAAATTCAGACAGCCGACGGCAGCCTCGGTATTGGGACGAACGGGTTTGAATTCTCCATTATCGGCACAACGAATATTCCCATCGTGGTTGAGGTGTGTTCAAGTCTAACAAATCCAATCTGGAGCCGTCTGGGAAGTTTTCTTCTCACAAACGGCTTTGCTTACTTCAGCGATGCCATGTGGACCAACTATCCCGCCCGGTTTTACCGCATCACTTCTCCGTGAGCCGTGCGGGTGAAAAACCCACACCTTCCGCTTGCGGCAACGTAATCGGCGGCATCTGCATCTGTAAATTCGTTCTTCGAATCATACCATGAATTAAACCAAGAACTTGGTAGATTGTCAAGCAAAATGTTGCGGCAATAAAAGCTCAGTTGGTTTAAGCTCATTTGGAAACAAGCTATTTCATTCGGTGAGTTTTATTTAAAATTAAAATTTGTGGGCGATGAATAACGCCCTATGCTCACGAAAAAGAAAGCGGCATATGAACGTCCACATTCCACCCTATAATACCGCCCAAGCTCTTTGGGATAACCTCGGAAAAAGATTTCGCACGGAGGGAAAAAATTGTCCCATTCTCAAGGTACTTGAGGGACACGTTTGCGGCGTTCCCAGACTCGGCAATATCGCCCGTTTTGAGTCAGACGAGGAAGCTGAAAAGATCCTCTTATGTGCGGGTTTTCAGTTCAATCAGGAGTCGAAAGAAATTTCGTGTTTCACCTGATGGTCCCCAAGATACTTGTGAATTGCTTGTCGGACACAAAATCCAGTTTGCTGGATTTTCCGAGGAAAACTCACCGCTATACCGTTGCGCAGTTTGTTACAAGTCAGGGTTGGACCTTCGGACTGCCTGCAATTCATGATGAGAAGGAAACGTCGCCTCGTGTTCCATTGTTTTACTTCTTCCGATGCTTCCAAACTGCGTAAGCGGTAATGACGGCCAATGTGCCAGCCAACGCTAGCCACATCGCTAATGCCCCTATAAGCAGAATTAGTTTCACTGGATGAGACGGAAATTACATCCGAAATCCCTTTTCCGCCTCAATGAATTGAATCCAGCCGCCATGCGCTTGCTGATGGCGCAGTAAAACACTCGACCATTCAGAAGGTGCAAAAAATATCGACCGAACTAACCAACCATTTGACGACATTAGAAAAGGAATGTTAAATAGTGATATTCCGTAAACTCAGTCGAAACCATTAGGTGCAGTGCTTTTGAACGTATCACGCGGAAAGCGACTCGACTTTGCTGCAAACGGCAAGCCTGTTTCCGGGATAATCACAGGCTCGCATAACCAGCAGCCTCCTAAATTTGCTTCGGTCGGCGTTGAAACAGAAGATAAGATTCGAAATGGTGCTCATTTAACTATTCCCGACTGCCCGGAAGCTGGAGATTGTGGAGCCGCAATCCCAACCTCCAATCAGGAGCGAGTGGGCGTCATTCTTCGAATTCCTTTATCCTGCGTAGATGTCGCGACAATTGGGAAGTGAAATCCCAACTGAGCGTCCAAAGTAAGGGAAACACTGTAAGGGAAATACCTCTCTATCCACCAGCCAACTGAAGTGAAAGATTGCATGCATGAGTCAAGACCAATCGATGGGGGTCTGCGCTAATTGCGGTTCTCGGAAAAAACTTGCGTGGGGACGTTGCGAAATTTGTGGCCAGCTTATTTTGAAAGCTTCTAGTCCAACACCTATAGTGCCCGTGCAGCATACGACTATCAATATTAACTCTGGTAATCCGCTCCACAAATTGCGCTCCATTTTAGATGAGTGGGGAACGACAGAGAGCATCCAGAGTCGCCCGGTCATTAACTAGGGGGACGGCAGCCATGACCGGGCGATGCCAAGTTTCACAAATGAGCGGCTTTCGGAGTAAACCCCCGTTAGAACGTCGCATTTGCAATTGCGCTGGTCTATTCTTTCGCAATGGCGAGTGGACCCCGTATGCTGACGAAGCTACGGTGTATTCAACAATCAGCGACGCATTGAAAGCTCGAAACAAATTTGGATTGGAACATATCCAATTAGTGGCCAGACCCGCGCAGTTTGATTCTTGGTTGAGCTTTAATTAAAAGGAGTCTCGTGAACCGCGTGAATTCCTCGAAGCGAGCGAGGCACACCAAAAAAGCTTTGCCACAAAGGCCGACGCTTTAGTTTTTGCGAGCCGTATTCTGGAAAAGCCTTTTTGTCATCGAACGGTGTTTCGGGCATATCAGTGTGCGCAGTGCAATTGTTGGCACCTGACACACTGGGTCAAATTACCCTTGCGACCTTCTTATATCCTAGGATTAAAGGGATAGCGCTGTCTCAGCCAGGAAGTTTAAGAAGAAGGGATGCTTCGTTGGAATCCATTAATGCTCCTCTCGCGGTTTTGGTGTCGGAACAGATGGCCTTACAATTTCGGGGGCTTTGGTCGACCCAAGCCAATAGCTAGTCAATAAGCTACTGAGTTGAAGAAGCTTTTGAAACTCCATAGGTTTGACCAAGAAGGAATTCGCACCGAGTTGGTAAGCTTTGTTAACATCATGGACGTGGTCCGAAGAAGTGAGCACGACTACCCGTAGTGTATTAAAACCCGGCTGCTGGCGTATCCACTTGAGGACCCCAAAGCCATCGACCCCGTGGCATTTTTAAGTCGAGGAGGAGCAAATCGGGCAATGGAAATTCGCTTCTATTGGAATACTTTCCCACGCCTTCCAAATAATCAATAGCCTCCTCACCATTGCGGACCACAAAAAGGGGGTTATTAATGAAGCCATCTTTGAAAGCTTTGCGAATAAGAAGAATGTCGTCTTCTCTATCTTCGGCTAATAGAATAACCGCTTCGTCAGACACAATAATCCCCGAACATAGTAACGAACACTTGGATTGGAACAAAAATGGGGTGATTTACCCAGAATATTTTTTGGGTAAAACAACCCCTTCCGTTTCTTTTTCACCTTAGGTAACTTTTTACGACGCAATATAATGGCCATCTCGAAAATCAAAACTTACGACATTTACCGAGACGGAAAACGGATTGCCTCTAATGTTTCAAATCGCAAGGTTAACGACGTGATTTTGAAGGATGCTGGCAACCAGCGTTTATTAGACCACACGCCGATTCTTTATTCGCTTCATAGAGAAGGAAAGCTTCGCAAAAAATGTCGTGTCCTTAATAAAGTCATTGTCTGGCTTAAACCTCCGTTCGTGGAGTGGCCTAAAAATATTCACTTGTTGGCCTATCGCTCCAAGTCCGTAACTTCCACTCCGCCGCCTTGCGGACAATAATGAACAAATGGCTGTTTAACACCGAGCAAAGTTTTTGGAAGAAGAAGGCGAAAAAATATCGTTCCATGATATCTGGCGGACCAACACTCAGAGTTTTAGAGGGTGACCTGTTTGCCATTTTTGATCGTCATCCACGAACCTACCGTCTAGCACGCTTTGAGACAACCGAGGAAGCTGAACGGGTCCTGTTGGCTGCTGGCTTCAAATTTGTTGAGGTAAAAGAAGGATTTAGGGCCTAATCTCCTCCTCAGCATATTTTTCAGTGCCTGAAATTCAATTCCCCGTGTGGCCATTCAATTTGTCCGATGGTTGTTGCCTGGTTGTTGTTGGCAACACATCTTGGCCGAAATGGAACGGCAAAGAGACATTTTCAATACCGCTCAAAGTTTTTGGGAGGCAGCAGCTAAACATTATCGGGCGGAGTCGGACGGCGGACCAACCATTAGAATTTTAGAGGGTACGGGTCCGTAAACAGTTTAGGAGCCACGACGGACAAAAGGATAGTGCCTCTTCAGCCAAGGAAGTTTATCAGAAGACAAATGGCCCAAATCCGAAAACGGCGAGGCTTTGGAGCATCCTTGCTGGGCATAGTTCAGGGTTCTAGTGATTTTGTCGGTCAAAATAATAGCCACCTAAGGTGTCCATCCCGCTGAAAATCCAACTCTCATCAAGTATATTTTTTAAGTCTGGCCCTTGTTGTTTAGGGAGGCTTCTAACGTGAACGTCAGATACCTCAATCCAATAATTTACGGTGAACGACATTTTGTTACGCACTTGTATGCCGAGGACGCCAAATTCATTCCGGGGGCTATGGCCACAGGGACGCAACTATGATTCTGATTGCCTATCGCCATGCGCTGAGGGTTTCAGAGCTTGTCGCCTTCCACCGACGGTGGGAAAACCCTCAATAGGAAAGCCACGTCCGCCTGGCATAAGCACGGGCATTCCCGCCGAAGAGAATATCACAATCATGCCGAGCGACACGAGCAGGCGCTGCCGCCATCCCACGATGACGTAATGCAGCCACGCTCCGCCTTCTCTATCTGGTTGAATCCGAGGAGCGCACTCATGCGCCGCTGATTCAATGCTTCGGTAAGCTCCGTGGCATTGGACCGCGCAGAGACTTCGCTCCCGTACTCCAGGCTGTTGAAAATGTCGCTGGCGAAAGCGACTATCTGGATCCTGCTGCGTGGGCACGACACCGATTCCGGTCTTGGAACTGGTGAGGGTTCTGTGCAACCTCACCGGCAAAGGAAGACTGACATGACCAAAGATCCGATTTGCGGAATGACGGTGGAGGAAGCGACGGCGCTCTGCGCGGAACGCGATGGAGAGACGTTCTACTTTTGCAGCGAGCACTGCCGTAAGAAGTTCCTCGATCAGCCCCAGTCGCCGCCGACCCGCCCACTCGCTCCGGCAGTCCATCATTCCCATCACGCTCACACGCCCCACGCTCCAAACGCTCCTCACTCTACGGCCACTCTCTACACCTGCCCGATGCACCCGGAAGTTCAACAGGACCATCCGGGAAATTGCCCAAAGTGCGGCATGGCGTTGGAACGAAGAACCGTCTCGGCGGTCGAGGAAGCAAATCTGGAACTCACCGACATGGCCCGCCGCTTCTGGATCGGCGCGGCGCTCACCCTCCCCATCTTTCTTTTGGCGATGGCCCACTTGATCCCCGCTCTGCGTCACGAAAGCTGGGTCATGGGCGATGCTTCCCGCTGGATTCAATTTCTTCTCTCGACACCCGTCGTTCTGTGGGCCGGTTGGCCCTTTTTCAAACGCGGCTGGCGTTCACTGGTCACCCGGCACCTGAATATGTTCACGCTCATCGCCATGGGCGTCGGCACGGCCTACGCGTTCAGCGCGGCGGTAATGCTCCTGCCAAGCGCGCTCCCTGGCTCGCTCGCACCCGATGGTAAACCCGCAATCTATTTCGAGGCGGCAGCCGTGATCGTTGTGCTGGTGCTGCTCGGCCAGGTCCTCGAACTCCGCGCGCGGAGCAAAACCGGGAGCGCCATCCGTGCATTGTTAAATCTCGCGCCCACGACAGCGCGTGTCATCGAGGACGGCGAGGAACGCGACGTGGCACTCGAATCCGTTCAAGCCGGAGCAAAATTGCGCGTGCGTCCAGGAGAGAAAATCCCCGTGGACGGCACTGTGCTCGAAGGGGAATCCTCAGTGGACGAATCAATGATTACAGGCGAGCCGATTCCAGTGAAAAAAGACGCCAGTGACAAAGTGATCGCCGGCACACTCAACACCACCGGCAGTTTTCTCATGCAAGCCGAGCGAGTTGGCAACGATACGATGCTCGCGCGAATCGTGCAGTTGGTCGCCGAAGCCCAGCGCAGCCGTGCGCCGATCCAGGCACTGGCGGACAAAGTTTCCGGCTACTTCGTTCCGGCAGTGCTGGCCGTCGCGGTCCTGACCTTCATCGGATGGGCCTGGCTCGGTCCGGGACCGCGCCTTGCTCATGCCCTCGTCAACGCAGTCTCCGTGCTCATCATCGCCTGTCCCTGCGCTCTTGGTCTCGCCACACCCATGTCTGTCATGATTGGCATCGGACGCGGGGCGCAGGCCGGCGTGCTCATCCGCAACGCCGAAGCCATCGAAGCCATGGAGAAAGTCACGACTGTCGTGGTGGACAAGACCGGCACGCTCACCGAAGGCAAGCCTCGCCTCACGCAAATCCTTCCCGCCAGTGGCGTGAACGAAGACGAATTGCTCGTCGCTGCCGCGTCAGTCGAGCAAAACAGCGAACATCCACTCGCCGCTGCGATTGTTCACGGCGCAAAAGAGCGTGGCATGAAACTCCAAAGCGTTGCAGACTTCACGTCCGTCACTGGAGGCGGAGTCGTCGGAAAAATCGGTGGGCGCCAAATCCTTGTCGGCAAACCAAAGTTCCTCCAGGAGCGCGGCGTCTCGGATTTGGCGGCACTGGAATCCAAGGCAGCCTCGTTGCAGGCGGAAGGGCAGACGACAATGTTCGTCGCCATCAATGGAAAGGCTGCCGGAATTCTCACAGTATCCGATCCCATCAAGCCATCCACGCCCGAAGCCATAGCGCAACTCCATAAAATCGGTCTAAAAATCATCATGCTCACCGGCGACAACGAACGCACCGCGAATGCCGTTGCAAAACAACTTGGACTCGATCACGTCGAAGCGGGCGTTGAACCGCAGCGTAAACACGAGCGTATTCAGCAGCTCCGGCAACAAGGCCACATCGTAGCGATGGCCGGGGACGGCATCAACGATGCACCCGCCCTTGCTGCCGCTCACGTCGGCATCGCCATGGGCACGGGCACTGACGTCGCGATGGAGAGCGCAGGCATCACGCTCGTCAAAGGCGATCTGCGCGGGATCCTCAAGGCCATCACCTTGAGCCATTCGATGATCCGAAACATCCGGCAGAATCTTTTCTTCGCATTCGTCTATAACGCACTCGGAATTCCCGTCGCGGCGGGGCTGTTCTATCCGTTCTTCGGCTTGCTCCTAAGTCCAATCATCGCAGGTGCCGCTATGAGCCTCAGCTCTGTCTCGGTAATCGCCAATGCGCTACGATTGCGCCATGTAAAACTGTGAAACGGAGCACACGTATCGTTGAAGCACAAAGCCCGGCTCCACTTGCGCGGAGCCAGGCTTTTTATCAAGCGCTCTATAACCTCCACTTACCTGCGCAGCCAGAAATGACCACTCCGATGATCGTCACGCAATTGCACATGACCATCTTGATGCGCCTCACTCAGGTCGCGGTGCGCCTCTCTGTGCTCGGCCCGGATTTGCCAGGTAGGAACTCCGTGAGCACGCTCGTGCCGTAATTCCTGGTGCACATCCCGATGGGCATCCCTCAGATCCGTGTGCAAGTCACGATGCTCCGCGCGCAGGTTCTGATGCAGCGTCCCATGCTGCCCGCAGCCATAGTTGCCAGTTCCGTAACCATAGCTGCCAGTGTAACCGTAAGCTTGTGGCTGCTGCACATAGCCAGAGGTAGATTCATACGTCCGTCCGGAGTATCCGGCCCTGGCATCACCAGAGTCGTGTGCATATGTTGTCGCAGCTCCAAGTAACCCACCTAACACAATTGCCGATAACATTATTTTTTTCATTTCTTTTTAAGGCGGCCTGGTTTTTGTCCGCTGATAGTTGGACGATCCCCTGTTTCCCCAATTCAGGCCGTGACCCAATTTTCCAATCATTGAGCATGAATAAATGCACATTCAAAACGTCTGCCAAACTCTTCCAACGTTTATGCCGTTCGCTTACTCGCTTAGCTTAGCTTAGAGCGGATCTGAAAACCTCTCCCTCTCCTCCCCTGGAGGAGAGGAGACCCTTTCCTCCCAGCTTCCCTCCGTCTCTTGGCAATTCTCAGACACCCTGTTAGCATATCAGCCATGAGAGTGATCCCATGATAACCGGCCGGCCTATCATTTCTTTCCTGCTTCTGCTCGCCATTGACTGTGCCCGAGGCCAACAGGTCAAACTGCTCCGCACTCCAGACGGGGGCATCCAGCCACAGGCGGCTGTGGATGCTAAAGGTGTCGTCCACCTCATCTATTACAAAGGCGATCCCAAAGGCGGCGATATCTTCTATGCAAGACGCGAACCGGGGGCGGAAAGCTTCTCCAAAGCTATCCCGGTTAACAATCGCCCTCATACCGCCATGGCGATCGGCACCATTCGCGGCGCACAGCTCGCCCTTGGAATAAATGGGCGAGTGCATGTGGCGTGGGACGGCATGGGCGGAGGCAGTTCTCTCGATTCTCACGCCGGTCATAGTGGCGACCACACAGGTCACTCACGCCCCGCGCACGAAGCTTCCGGAGAAAAACATCCCCTCTATTATACCAGGCTCAACGACGCCGCCACAGCCTTCGAACCTGAACGCAACGTCATCACCTTCGCCTACGGTCTCGATGGCGGCAGTTCCGTCGCCGCCGATCCGCAAGGCAACGTGTACGTCACCTGGCACGCGCCGCAGCCCGGAAACACCAACGGCGAAGCTGGCCGCGCCGTCTTCATCGCTCGCTCCACCGATGAAGGCAAAACCTTCCAGCGCGAAACGCCTGCCATTTCCAAGCCCACTGGAGCCTGCGGCTGTTGCGGTATGCGCGCCTTCGCCGACTCCCAGGGCGACGTCCTCGCTTTTTATCGATCTGCCTACCAAATGACCAATCGCGACGAAACCTTGCTCATCTCCCGCAACAACGGAGCAGACTTCGAAATTGCATACTCGCACCATTGGAACGTCGGCACTTGCCCAATGAGCACCGCCTTCATCTCCGAAAACTCAGGCGGCATCTTGGCTACAGCCGAAAGCCATGGCCGCGTCTTCTTCGTGCGCGTTGATCCGAAAACCGGCAAAGTCTCCTCACCGGTTTCTCCTGATCGCCAGGGCAAGCATCCAGTCGCCCTCGCCAACAACAAAGGACAAACCCTTCTCGCCTGGGCCGAAGACACCGGCTGGGGCAAAGGCGGCGAAGTCGCCTTTCAGCTTTATGGTGCCGACAACACACCCCTGGCTGAAAAAGGCCGCGCTGACGGACTCAAACCCTGGAGTCTCCCCACCGCTTTCGCCGCACCAGACGGCCACTTCACTATCGTTTACTGAACACCTTTACGCGTACGAATAGCCCAAAGTCGAAATCCTCACGTACTTTTGCACCTTACCCTTAATGATTGGTGATGGCTTTAATGTCTCCGTCAGATTTGGCGGGTTCTTGGTCGGATTGTTAACCTGCCACTCAGCCCAGATTCGATCTATATTCGCGTGGTGCAGCCAGAACAACGGATCGGCTGGGGAGTTGGGACCCGCCATTTGTCCGCCTAACGCCGGATCGGGTCCGCCTACAGCATTGTGAACGCCGCCATGGATACGCTCCAGCATCGTCTGAAAAGATACAAAGTTCGTTCTAGCCTTCACGCTCGCCACATCTGAAGCAGTTGGCAAAAAAGCCGGATTCCAAAATCGAATCAGGCCCCAACTGGAGACGAAGGCTGGCGTGTTCAGTGCACCTGGGATTTGCGGGTTCTTGACTGTGTTCCAGTACGGTAGCGAAACTAAAGGATCAATTTTCTGAACTTGCTCCTCGAAGCGTAAAATAAACCTCCGATGCCATGCCAGGAAGTTTCGCCCGACCATCCCTTGCATCGTATGCACGCCCCAGCTCATTCCCGCCGCGGTCATCGCCCGCACATGCACGTCCACAAAGGCACCGTATCGCGGCGTAGGCGTGCCGAGCCCCCTTAAGCCACTGATCGCGTTGATAAATGCCTGCCATTCCTGTTGAGTAAGATTTGCCTGATTTTTCCTGATCGTCGCCATAGTGTTCCTTGTCCTTTCGTTGCAGTTGACGTTCTGCCCGCGTCTTTGGCAGCGTGGCAAGGCCCACAATCCTTGCAAGCATCAAGTTAAAGCTTCCGCCTGGTTACTGCTTAAGACTTTCCTTCTCTTCATTACCTTCTGTAATAGCCATTCCGCTCTCAGCCCCGCCACGCCCTTACACATACGCTTCACGCTCTACGCTCCACCATCACCTCCCATCGTCCCATGCGTCCCATTTCGCTCATCTCCGTTACCGTCTGTGGAATCCCTCGTCCAATTCGTGCCTACAGTCCCTCAGGCCTCTCCTGGCGCTCCTCAACGCCAAAAAATGGTGAGCTTTTGGCAATTGGCGCTTAAGGGACATCGGAGACACCGGCGTATTAAAAGCAGAGAAAGATGATAAAAACTTGAACACCAATTAAACACAACGAAAGGAAAGCAATATGAAAACGACCATTAAAACCCTTATCGCGACACTCGCGGGCATCGCCTTGTTCGCCGCTCCGGTCAGGGCACAATACCAGGCTGTAGGGGATGACGGTATCGCCGCGTCCCCCAAAGTGCGCGCACAGTTGAACGAACGCAAAGCGAGGTTCAATCCCGCTGCTCCGACTGCGGGATCCCGAATGGCCTGCTCCAAGTGCAAGGATCAATGGATCACCTCGCCAAACCGCCACGCAAAAGGAGCTCAGTATCTCGTCTCTGGCGCAGCGCCCACCACGAAAGTGGCTCGCCATCTTTGCGCAAGCTGCAACACGACGGTCAAAGTAGAGGGCCTGTCGAAGCAAACCAAACGCGAGGTGGTGACCCACCAATGTGCTTCTTGCGGAGCCGTGACCCTCGCTTGCTGTTCGACGAAGGGTGCGAGTGTGCCGTAGCGACCAAAGGTAGCTGACGCAAACAACTCTATTCGGACCGAAGTACCATGAAAAGCACACCAAACCAACAGGCTTCCAGGCCCAGCACGCGTGCCTGTTTCGAACTGGCGCATCCGAACGCCCGGTCGGTCATCGCGGGTTCATTCAACCACGGGGACCGGAGCCGAACCCCAGTGGTTCGTCTTGGCGAGGTCCTTTGGCTGGATGACCCGGCGGCGAAGGAAACCGTGCCGAATCCCTTCGGCGGAATAAACGCGGCCTTGGAGGTTCGCCCTGCCGCGCCACACACCCTTCGTAACTCTTAACCCTAACGCGCGAAGAGAAAGTAACTATGCCAAATTACGATGCCAGTAATCTCGACGTCGAATTCGTGCAATGTGCCGTTTGTGAGAAAGCCATCACGGGAGGCAAATGGTTTGCGCGCATCAAACATGGCCAGTGGATGGTCGCGCTTTGCTGTCCGCTTTGCACAGAGACGTTTGAGAGCAGCCCGCAGGCCTACATTCGGCGCATTGAAACGCTGGAGTTCATGCGCTCGAAGTGAAGGGCACATATGGCAGTGCCCTCAACGGATCCCCTGCAGAGCAGATTCACCTGGCGCCTCAGGGTGCTTGGCGTGCACGGAAGAAAATCCGCTCCGTGTCTTGAATCGCTTCATAAAGCCGATTCGTTCCGTTCGCATTGATCATTCTCGTCAGTGGTTGCCAATTAGCTAAATTGCTCGAGCTTTCGATTTCCACAACCCCGCTCGCTGCTCCGTACACATTCACAGCGTACTGCCCATTCCCAGGTAGCGATACCCCAAGCGATAATGCAGGTGGTGTTGCATCGTTATCACCCAAAGTCAGCAGAACGTTTGTCCCAGCTACAGCGCTGTAGTGCGAAGTATCACCGAGCGAGATCGAAATCGTTTCGCTTCCCTCGGACAAAGCATCATCCACGGGAGAGACCGCGAGAGTTGCCGAAGCCGCTCCCGCCGGAATCACGATAAAATTCGAGATCGCACTGTAGTCGTTCCCCTTTACGGCCGTGCCGCCCATCGCGTAATGGATCAGCAAAGGGGCATTGGTTGCCCCATTGCGCGTTACGCTGAAGCTAGCTGCATCTATGCCCGCCTCGCTGGCCGAAGTATCTGTCGAGCTGAGTGACACAGCGGGCCAGGCCGGTCGCGCCGCGGGTGCTGGTGTCACCCGCACAATTCGCCCCACAGAGGGAACGTCGTCCACCAACGCAAACACGATGTAATAGCCCGCCAATGCCTTCACCGGATCGCTGGGTAGTGTCGCCACCACGTCTGCGCCATTATGCACAAAATCGAGCGACAGAAATCGTTGTGGGCCTCCATCCGCCCAATGAGTCGTGGCTCTGGCGCTGACCATCACGACTTTCGTGAGAGCGGAAGCAAAAGAAACTGTGAAAGTAAAATTGCTTCCCGCAACTAGTTCAGTGGTTGACAACGAATCAATCCGTGGCCGAACGCCCCGGAACAAATAGGGGGGCTCGAATGCCTCAATGGACGAATCATCCCCCGCGAACGAACGGTTGCTCGTGACGCCCGCTCCGCCTGTCGCAATCACTCGGCCATCCGGCACCAGTACCGTGACGTTGTGATAATGAATGAACCGGTTCATGTCCGCCATGACTCGCCACTTATCGCTATCAGGATCGTAAAGATCGGCGACTTTCGTGCAGTACGGAATCGTGCCGGCGTTCGTTGTCGCCACCGCCGCGGAGGACAGACCGCTGTACTGGCCGCCAAACGACAGCACCCGCCCATCCGGCAGTATCAGCGCTTCAGGCCGATTTCGAATCGCGCGAGGATTCGGCCCAACACTCCAGATATTGTTCGATGGATTATAGAACTCGACAAATCGCGTGCTGGCATTCGTCAGCGTCGGAAAAATCCCCACAGCCATTACCCGGCCATCCGGCAGATGAACAATTTCATGGTCGCAGTGATCCCCACTCGCCGCGCCATTCCGCGTCTGGACCATGTTCGCTGCAGGCCGCCATGCTCCCGTCCCGATATTGTAAATCTCCGGGTAACGCCAGGTCTTGAGAATTTCTCCGGTATACAGCAATACGGTGGGAGGCACTTCTGTGGGCAGATCGAAAGAGCCGGTAACCGTCCACGAATTCGATTGTGGATCGTAAATCTCACACCCATTAGTCCTTCCATAGCCTGGATCATTGAGTTCCCCGCCCAGTACCATCAGCCGCTCATCCGGAAAACGCACTATTCCCGGGTACCACCGACCCACCTTCATATCAGCCTTTAACGTCCAGGCGTTCGTGCTGCGCCAATAATTCTTAATCGTCTTGACCACTGGATCCAGCGGATTCCCGCCCATCGAACCGCCCGCAAAAAAGAGTGCGCCAACCGTGTTCAAGGTCGTGATATGGCAACCTTGGCCGCTCCCTGAATCAGGCGGATACCACTTCATACCGCTCACAGGGTCGAACACGATCGGTTCCTCTGTGTCATGACAGAAAAAGACTTCGCCCGAAGGCAGAAGACTTCCCGACCCGCTCCCGCCCAGCAACTCCGGCTCAGTATTTCCAACGATCGTCCACCGTCCCCCATTCGTTTCCGCTCCCAGTGAGAAGTTATTCGTCACTGGCGCATTGCTCGCCGTCACGCTCCGCTCCTCGTAATCATAATTCAGCGCCGCCATTCCCAGCCGATACGTCCCCTCCGCCACGTAGCTGAATAAATAATTCCCTTGTGCATCGGTCCGCAACTCCCTGAACAGCCGCAAGTCTGTCGTGAACAACATCACTCGCGCCGCGGCAATCGCGTTACTTGAACTCGCGTCCCTCACCACACCTGTTATTGACACCGCCCGCCCGCTCCCAACCATGATCATTAAAGCAAACGACACAGCAACAGCGACCCGCACGGCTTTCATTCCTCCACCCTAATCGAACCCGCCCCCGCGCGCGAGCCCTCCCCGCGTCTGAGCCCCACCACGCACCTGTCGTTCCGCAGTGCCTTTGACGAAGGGATCACGTTTCACTCATGAGGTCCCGTCCGTCCTATTCGTCTTACCTCCGCTCGCTCCGTTCAATTTCATCCAGGTCCACCAGCGCGGCGCCCGCGCCCCGTTTGGCGGCGATCCGACGGCGGTCGCGCTCAATGAGAACCCGGCGCATCGCCTCGGCCGCCGCGCCGAAGAAGTGGGCACGATTCTGAAACGACGGGGCGGAATCCCCACCCAAACGCAGCCAGGCTTCATGAACGAGAGCGGTGGGTTGCAGTGTCTGGCCGGGCGCTTCGTTCGCCATCTTGTTAGCAGCGACTGGGCGCAACTCGTCATAGGCCAGCGGCAGGAGTTCCTCGGCAGCTTCCGCATCGCCTTGCTCCAATCGACCCAGAACATGCGTGATTTCAGACACAGATCGAGTCTGCGAAGAAAGCGCCGAAATAGCGAGTCGGGTGTGGCTCCGAGTGGTCATCCCATAACCTGAACCAAATCCTGAAGACCAGTGACAAGGCCAAGTCTGGTTCCCAGGAGTGCCATCACGCTGCCTAATCACATCCGGCTCCAGGCATTTCACACCGTGCTGGAAGGCACACGCCGGATGCGCGCGGATTGACACGCCGCATACCGCAGCCGGTCTCAAAATCTTTCAAAAATCTTGTCCTTCGGTGTCCTCGCCGGGGAAGTTCGTTTGTCGTCTCATTGAACGGGCTGCTGCGGCAGGCCACACAAAATGAACACAACGCCAACAAAACAGCACATTCAATGAACACGAAAACAAACCATAGTATTGTCTCCCCATCCGAGTGGCTTGCCGCCCGGAAGGAACTTCTCGCGGAGGAAAAACGCCTCACCCGACAAATGGACGTGGTCAGCGTCAAGCGCCGCGCGCTGCCGTGGGTGAAGGTTGAAAAGGACCACCAGTTCGATAGCCGGAAAGGGCGCGTCTCGCTGGCCGAGCTTTTCGACGGGCGCAGCCAATTGGTCGTCCAGCATTTCATGCTTGGACCAGGTTGGGGCGAAGGTTGTCCTAGCTGCTCTTACATGGCCGACCACACGGACGGGATGCTCCCGCATCTGGCCGCGCGCGACGTGACGATGCTGGCTGTCTCCCGCGCACCGCTGGCGGAGATTGAGGCGTTCAAAAAACGCATGGGCTGGCACTTCGAGTGGGTATCGTGCCACGGCAGCGACTTCAACCACGACTTTCACGTGTCGTTCACCGAGAAGGAAGTGGAAAGCGGCAAGGTGGACTACAATTACACGAAGCAGCCCTTCGGCAGCACGGAAGCGCCGGGCATCAGCGTCTTTCACAAGACCGCCGACGGTTCGGTTTATCACACCTATTCGGTCTATGGTCGTGGCGTCGAGTTGATGATGGGAACGTATCGCATTCTCGATCTGACGCCGAAAGGCCGCGACGAGGACCATCTCGAACGCTCGATGGAATGGGTGCGGTATCACGACAGCTATGAGACCGGTATGGCGAAATGCGGCTGCCAGTCGAAGGAGGCAACAGCATGAACTCGCCATGCTGCTGCCAGCGAAAACCGCGCGCCGGTGGCGATGCGCATCAGCAAAAAACCTGGCTGCATCGCGTCAGAGGAGTTGTCGGATGGATATTGCCCGGCGTGTTGCTCGCGCTCATACCGAAGTGCCCGATGTGCCTCGCGGCCTATGTGGCTCTTTGCACCGGGTTCACGATGTCGTGGTCGTCCGCGCACATCCTCATGCGCACGCTCACCGCGCTCTGCATCGGCACGCTGGCATTGTGCGTCGTCCGGCGCGTGGTAAGCTGCTGTCAAAACAAACAAACATTCAACCTGCAACCCATACAAACACACCCATGAAAAAAACACTCACCAGTCAATACATGTTCCTCGTCCGGGGTGCTTCCTGCGACGGTGGCGGTCTCTCGCCCGAACAGATGCAGGCGCAAATGCGGGAGGTCTATGCCTGGATAGAGGAGCTCACCAAGAAAGGCGTCATGACTGCGGCGCAGCCTTTGACGCCCGGTGGAAAAATTGTGTCCGGAAAAAGCGGCAGCGTCATTTCCGATGGCATTGCGGCGGAATCCAAGGAAGCCGTCGGCGGTTTCTTCATCGTGAATGCGGCCACGATGGACGAGGCCTTGAGCATTGCCCGCACCTGTCCAGCGTTCAACCACGGCGCGAGGTTGGAAGTTCGCCAGATCGCCAGCCTGGACTGCGATTGAGGCTGCATGAGCCAGTCTGGTGACAGCGCCGGTGAGGTGGCCGACCATCTTTTCCGTTATGAAGGGGCGAAAGTGGTCGCCACGCTCACCGCGCATCTCGGCACGCACCGGTTGCAGCTCGTCGAGGATGTGGTGCAGGAGGCGCTGCTCCGCGCGCTGCAAACGTGGTCGTATCGTGGCGTGCCGGAAAATCCCGCCGCGTGGCTGACGCAAGTGGCAAAAAATCTCGCGCTCAACGCACTGCAACGCGAGCAACGCTGGAACGAAAAACAAGAGGGCATCGCCGCCGAACACGCGCGGTGGCTGGCCGCGCCGCTCGATGACAGGAAGCACGAAACTTTCGAGGACGATACGCTGCGGATGATGTTCGTCTGCTTTCATCCCGAACTTGCCGCCGAGTCGCAGACGGCGCTCGCGCTCCGCACGCTGTGCGGATTCAGCCCGGCGGAAATCGCGGCGGCATTTCTTACGAGCGAAGCAGCCATCGCCAAGCGCCTCGTGCGCGCGCGACAACGCATCCGCGAACTGGCGCTGCCGTTTGCCGTGCCGGACACCGCCGAGCTTTGGTCCCGGCTCGACGGCGTGCTCCACACGCTTTACCTGCTCTTCAACGAAGGCTACAAAGCCTCCGTGGGCGACCGGCTGGTGCGTGAGGAACTTTGCCATGAAGCCATCCGGCTCGTTACCCTGGTCACGCAGCATCCCGCTACACAAGAGCCGCGGGCCCAGGCGTTGCTCGCGCTCATGCTGCTCAACGCCGCCCGCCTGGACGCCCGCACCGACGACGCCGGAAACCTCCTGCGTTTGCATGAGCAGGACCGAAGCGCGTGGAATCATGCCATGATCCAGCGTGGCGTCCTGTGCCTCCGCCAAGCATCGCAAGGCGACACGTTGAGCGTTTATCACATCGAAGCCAGCATCGCCGCGACGCACTGCATGGCGGCTGACGCGGCGGCGACGGACTGGCAGCGCATCCTGCATCTCTACGACCAGCTTCTCTCCCTCACCGGCTCACCTGTCACTGCAATGAACCGCGCCGTCGCCGTCGCCCGCGTTAAGGGCGTGCAGGCCGGGCTGGACGCGCTCGACAACATTCTCCAACGCTCGGTGCTGGAGGGTAACCATCTTTATCACGCAATGCGCGGCACATTTGCCGCGGAACTCGGGCAGACGGCCGCCGCGGTCGCGCACTTTCGTCAGGCCGCGAAGCTCGCGCTGCTGCCCGTCGAGCGCGACTTCATCGCCCGCCGGATCGAGGAGTGTGCGGGCCCACAATCTTCAGTGGAGTTTTCCCGACCCCTCGAAATTCACGGGCACCCAGGAACAAAAGCTGGCTCAGACTCGCGAAGTTCGTGACACGATCAGGTTGCGGATCGACGCCTGGTGTACTGAAGTGTGCCAGGAGCACCTTGATTGAATGGAAAATCTCTGGCCGCTCACTGTCAGCAAAAGCGTCAGCAAAGGTGTAGTAACGGTGTAGGTGCGGTAGTGCCAGTGTCGGCTTGTGTTGTGAGCGGGATTGGCTACTTTTGCACAGGAAAACGCGCCTGAGGCGATCGATTCCGACCCTCGCCTCCAAACTAAGGGCCTTCATTCCGGGAAATGGATCACCCGAGCGATTCGGCCTTTCGAGCCGGCAGCCCACACCGCTTGCGGATTGAAACGTCCGACACTGATTAAGTTGTATTTCGCATCGTCCAGTTTCTGCCACTGGCCATTGGAATTTCGAAAATCCGTACCGGACGGCCCGACCGCGACAAGCGCCGAGCCTTTCTGCCTACCAAGCCCAAGTGCATCAAAAAAAGCGTCAGCTCTTTCGTTCTGGAACTGCAGTGCCCAGCGATCTCCGCCGTCGGTAGTCTTGTAGATTCGCGAGTCGGAACCCTCTCCAATGCTAAGCAACCAGGCTGTTTTGCCATCCAGAGCCTCGACATCGCGGAAATCTAAAGCCCCGCGCCAGGTACCTGGCCGACATGCCAACTCTTTCCGGCATCAGTCGTACGAACGAAGGTACCCTTGTTGCCGCCTGCCCACACTGTATTTTGATCCACGACGCAGAGCCCCCGAAAAGACGCGTCAGTACTGATCTTTTGGATCTGCCACTCCCCGCGAGCGGACGACGTTAGGGCAAAGCTGAAGAAACACGAGAATACACACGAGGCGAATTTCGACGTTTTCATCTTTTGAAATTTCAGCGTCGACCACGAGTGGAAAAGGTATTTCCGGTTTGGGCAATGCGGTCGGTCGGTTGGCATGAGAATGGGCGGTGGCGACCCTGCGTCCAGTGTTAACCTGGATTTGCAGGGCTACTTGGATGAGATGCGCATGAGCCGCGCCCTCGTTAGCGCCCAACAGCTCCTCTGTCACCAACCGTACTGATGAGAATGAAGGAACGAAAACCCAGTTCAGGATGCTAAGGCTTTGGGGGCGGGAGCTGCCGGGACAGTAAAGAAGAATGTCGCGCCCTTTTCTACTTCCGCTTGCGCCCAAACGCGTCCGCCATGGCGTTGGATAATGCGGTGAACGATGGACAGGCCGACGCCCGTGCCTTCGAATTCCTCTTTGCCATGTAACCGCTGAAAAACGCCGAACAGTTTTCCAGCATATTGCATGTCAAAGCCTGCCCCATTGTCGCGTACGAAGTAGGTGCCTTCCGTCGCACCATTGAGGTAGCCGATCTCAATGATCGCTTTTGCTTTGTGGCGCGTGAATTTGAACGCGTTGGACAACAAGTTGGCGAAGACCTGGGTAAGCAATGAATGGTCCCCAAAGCAGGCGGGCAGGTCAGCCAAACGAATGTCCAGCGGTTTCTCGCTATGCTCGGCGCGTAATTCCTCGATCAGTCCGCGAACGATCGGCTGGATTTCCACAGTTTGTCTGGAAAGCGACTTCCGGCTCAACTGAGAAAAACGGAGCAAATCATCCACCAATTGCTTCATTCGTTGTGCGCTTGAGATGACGCGGTCCAGGAGGTGCTGGCCCTCAGCCGGTAAATGGGATGAAAATTCTTCACGCAGTTCGCGTGAAAATGCGTTCATGGCCCTCAATGGGGAACGCAAATCGTGAGACACGGAAAAGGAAAACGCTTCCAGTTCCCGGTTTGCGGCCTCCAGTTCTACGGTGCGTTCGCGGACGCGCAGTTCGAGCTCTTCGTTAAGTTTTCTCACTTCGGCCTCAGCTCGTTTCCGGTCGGCGATCTCCGCCGTCAGATTAGCTGTCCGTTCCAGAATCTTTTCCCCTAACTTCGCGTTGAGTCTCGTCAATTCCTCCTGAGCTTCGACCAAATGCCGGTTTTTCTGTACGGCGGCTTCGTAGGTGGAAAGCAGCAGGTTTAATATCTGCGCCCGATCGGACGTGATAACGTGCTTTCTGCCGGCCAGCAAAACTTCCATGCTGGTTTGGACCTTTTCCCGATTGCCCAAATTGACATTCGCCAGCAGATACTCGATTCGGGCGACAAGGTTGCTCGGATCATACGGTTTGGTGACGAAATTATCAGCCCCGCACTGCAGTCCCTTGAACACATCCTCCGGATCGGATAGTTCGGTGAGCAGTATCAGCGGCAAATCGGCAAGCTGCTCGTCAGCGCGAATGTGATGGCACAATTCGTACCCATTCATTTCCGGCATCCGGATATCGGTAATAACGAGAGTCGGCTTGTGCCGGCGCAACGCGGCCAGAGCTTCTTTGCCATCGTGCGTAACGACAACTCGAAAATCCTGCCCTTCCAGAATGCGTTTGAGATACGCGGCCTGCGTGGAGCTATCTTCGGCAATCAAGATCTCCACGCGACTCCGGGATGACGTGGTTGTCATAATTTACTGGCGAGAGCTGCCATACCTCGCTTCAACCCTGCATGGGAAATGGCCGATCCACCCGCAGATCGGCGAAATTCTTGGCGGTCGATTGCATGCATTCTCTCTGTGTTACCAAAAATACAGCAAGTGCTTGGCCAACAGATATAAAGTTATGTTCCTGTGTACTTTAACCTGTGTGTCTTGAAAGGAGACAGAACCTGTCCGGCGATGTGACTGTTCGCTGCAAGCTCTCAGTGTTCCTTGTTCCCTTTCTTGGGGATTCAGAGAAGATCCATTGGCTTTTCTAGATGAGGCTTTACTGCATTCCCAACAACGCCGCGTGCATTTGCGCGGCCGAGGAAAACCGTTGCGCGCGATCCGGCTGGCAAGCCTTAAGAATGACAGCGTTCAATCGAATGAAGTCCATTTGCCCGGAGCCCTCGACCAGAGTCATAGAAACCGCCGGAAACAGCTCGGGGTCACGGCCCGTGCAGATGACGTACAGCACCATGCCCAGTCCAAAGATATCTGCCTGCTGCGTGCCCGGAGGTTCGGGCGGTGGAGGCATGTAGCCAGGTGTGCCCACCCATGTTCGTTCCTGGTCCGGGGCCAGAAGCTCGGCCGTCAGTCCCACGTCCGCCAGCTTCGGCCGGCCGTTCACGAAAATAATGTTCTGCGGTTTGATGTCACGATGTGTAAGACCTTGTCGATGGAGAAAGTCAAGCGCCTCGGCCAACACAATCCCGATTCGCACACATTCTTGCAGCGGCAACCGTCGGTTTGCTGCTCGAGCGCGCAGGCTGGCCAAATCGCGAGGCTTGTATGCAGCGGGCGCTTGCTCCCACCCCGACTCAAGCGCGTCGCCCAACTCCATCACATAATAGAAATAGCCCGCTTCTTTCCTGGTGCTGACAAAATCAACGCGAAGCAATCCTGGATGCTTGTCGGAAATGGGTTTGTAACGTTTGATGCCGTTGAACTCGCGCTCATAGGGCTCGATACGTCCACCGAACCTCGCGAGGTAAACCGCTTTGAGGGCCTGCCATTGTCCGATCGCGTTGCGTGCCAGCCATACTTTCCCGTAAGCCCCCTGGCCAAACGGCGGATCGAACAATTCATAATCCGGTGCGTCCGGCAAGCCTGAGGGAGGACTGGCCTGCGCCAGCGCATCCACCACAATCGTCTCGCTCACCGGCCCGGGTGCTCGACGTAGCTGCGAGGCCACTACCGAGCAGATCAAAGCGAATGGCACTTGCCCTCCGACAATCACCAGCCAGGGAAACCAATAGTTGGTAAAGTAACTTAATGACACGGCGCCTATTGTCACGGCCAGGCCCGCCCCGAGAGCAATCCCACAGGCGGTCACTGGGCGCACTCGGTACAGCCCGCCACCCAGCGATAGGCCAACCGCCGTGAGCACCAGTGCTTCGATCCATATAGGAGGCCGCCGGAGCCAGTCACCGTTCATCAAGTTCAGAAACGTCGTGGCCATGATTTCCAGGCCGCTGACCGCCTTCCCATTCCAGCGCGTGTATGGAGTGCTGAACTTGTCCACCTCGGGCACCCCAGGATCGCTTTGCTGTGGGCTGCTGCCGATGAAGACGATCTTGTTCCGGAAGTCGGCGGGAGCGTTGGAAAGCGCCAGGTAGTAGCTAAAGGTGTCCCGGATGCCATTCTCCCCGTAGTACCGCAGCCACTGTTCTGCAGGTTTTTCAATTGGCCGCCAGCCATACAGGCGGGCAGCCACCCACGGCAAGCTCTGAAAATGGGGTTCTTCGGACGCGGGAAACGGCCAATGGCGCCGTGGCGTCCCTAACTCAGCCTGGCCGATGCCCACGTTTGTGGCTGCGTCGAGGAAGAGCGGATCGGGGGTCACCGCCCGAGCGGCTTCCGCAACCGGCGCCTTTGTGTCCACGGCTTCAGCCATCAGCACCACATGTCCGTTTGTGCGCATGGCTTCTGCCAGAGCTCCGTCTGTTTCGGCGTCACGTTTATCTCCAAAGAATATATCGAAGACCACCACGGGACACCCAGCCTCGGTGAGCTTGTTCAACAATGCGGTGTGCAATCCCCGGTTCCAGTTGGTTCGTGTCTGTTTAAGCCAGTGACATGCGTCGTTATCAATGAAGACGAGCGCGATATTGTTCGTCACTGGACGGGCACCGAAGCGGAACAAATTATCGTAGCTTGCGTTCACCCAACGCTCGCGAAGCGGTGTCCCCCACAACACCAACCCGCAGAGCGCTGTCAGCGCCCCGCACACTGTTGGCCTAAACAGTTTATGGTCGGAAACAGCCTTTAAGTTCACACGTAGCCACGGTTCCCTTCTACTTCTTTTGACTTTAGGGCAAATTTAGTCAGAAAACAGACCTTTTTGCCGTTCATTTTTCTTCTTTACACCTTGCTTCAGAAGGGCACAGTTTAGCGCTCAAGCCTCCCGACCATTCGACCGCCAGGTCGTCTTTAGGTGTGTCGGCTGCAAGGGGGAAAACACAAATACAAAAAAGCAAGGAATCATATGACTAAAAACATTTATCGAATGACGGGGTTGGCTGTGGTCGCAGGAGTGGCTATTGCCCTGACCGCATGCATGAATCAGGCCACTTTCATCCAGTCGCCCACACCGGTAATGTCGACGTCGTCTACAAACCAAACGCAGGGAAGTGGTCTCACCAGGGCTAATGGTACTAATTGCTGCTCCAGTTGCGGGTATATCCCCTTCTACAACAGCGGCGTCGGGTGGCAACTCACCGGGGGTTTAACAGTGACGGTACCGTTGAGTCGTTCTTCAACCTTTTATCCCCTCGTCGATCCTTCAACGTATTGCGTTTGGTATCGCTACGGTGGTCAGCCTAATGAGGCTGGCTGTTTCTCGGGTTCTTCCTTCACGCCGCCTGTAACCGGGACTTACGTTTTCACAGTTTACATAAAGACCGGTTGTCCGCCTAATGGAACCCTGTATTATCTGGACGCTCTTTTTGGGCGATGATGGCCGCAGAAAATTTTTTGCCTTCGGCTGCCAATGGGCCAGGGCTTAAAAGTTTAATTGCAGGCGAGCGAAGAACGTACGGCTCCGGGGCAGATCCGGGTAGAGATTGACGGGGTGCAACCGATAGTCGTTGTCACCAAGATTCAAGATCCCCACGGTGATTTCAGCGTGACGGCGCGGGAAACGGTAGCCAACCAACAGGTTTTCCTGCCAGAAGGTGTCACCCGTCAAGCCTGCCAAATCCTTGCTCAGCGCCTGAGACCACCAGACCGCTTGCACCCCAGCAAACAAACCGCTGGGATGCTGGGCCAATGCTTCCAGTTTGACCGTGTGCAGGAGACCCTGGTAGGTGATGCTGGTGGGTCCGAGGGAGGGATCAACGTCCGGGTAGGTTTGAGTGAGCCGTGCCTCTGAGAGCCTGTAACGGGCGCCAAGGCTGAACCAATCGCCCAGCAACTGGTGTGCGGAGAAATCGACCGAGCGCTCCCGGAAGTTCAGGTCGCGATGGAATTGCAGAGCCGGGCCTTTACCGGTAAAGAGCTCTCTTTGGAAACCGCCGACGTCATCATCGAGCGTCGAGCGGATCTGCTGAGCAGCTGCCGCAACGTAGGTGCCGGAGGTGAATCGATACTCGACGGAGACATCACCCGTTTCAAGGTGATCGCCACTCACGACGCCGACCAGCGATGGTGGAATAACATTGCGGTACACCTGGGGAAAGCCAGCGAGTTGTGTGGGCTCCAGCCGTACATCCTGCTCAAGATTGAAGCCTCCCAAAGACTGTGAATAAGCTCCCCGCAGCGTGGCTCGGGACATGGGCGTCCAAACCAAGCCCCCCTTAGGTGAGAGGCGGCGCTGGATTTTATCCTCATCGTCGAGCGGAGCAAATCGCGTGTTCAGCGGTAGACTTTGATAATCGTACGAAAAGCCCCCAATCAAGAGCAGCGGTTGGGCAACCTGCCAATACTCGTAGAGGTATGGGCTGATACGGAGAGAATCAGAATCGAGAGATTGGTTCGCGATAATATCACCATCATTGCCAAAATAACTTTCATATCCCGGAGCATTTCCCAAGTGAATGGTCTGTACGCTTGATATTGGCTGGGTAGTGTATTGGAAACGCGTGCCGACAATTGTCTGGAAGGGGCCCGTCAGCAACAAATGCTGCAACTCGACAGAATTAAGCGACAAATTATTGTGGTACTTTTGCGAGAGGTCTTGTTGCGAAAAAGAGTCGGTGACACCAAAAAATTGTGTCTCCAGCAGCACAGGGCTGTGTGGATTTGTGATGTCAACAGAACTGCTGAAATGGCTCACCAGAAATAGGGTCCGCTGAGTCTCGCTCCATTGATGATCCAGCCCGGCTAACACATTAGGCCCTTGTTTTTCTCGAAATTCAAAGTCCTGGACCGCCTGCCCTGGATCATACCGCTGCTGCACGTCGCCGGTCGTCAAGTGGCCATAGACTAGCTGGAAGAAGAGGCCGTCATGGAACGTGAGCATCTGTTTGGCCTTGAAGGAGACGTCCCACGCCTGCAGATGTCCATTGAGAGTTTGACCGGGGTCCCAGAAATAACTTTCCTCGAGCGCATAGCTGCTGTTTCCCAGGGTTCCGTATTGGGCCGCATACTGGTTCCATGCGCCTCGGCTGAGGTATTCGGTGCCGGTATTTAGGCCGAGTGTGTCGCGTTCAAACAATCGCGTGTATTCTTGTTGGGTTACTGGCTGGGCCAGGAGCCTGCCATCCGCTGGTCCGAGCAAACTCGCAATAAGGTATTCGCTCAGTGCCGTGGCCGAAAACCGCAAGTCGAAGGGGTTGGCGCTTACCAATTGATTGTAGCTGTTGGCGAGGAACAGGTGGGACGAGAAATTGCCATAGTCGGCTGCGACAGCTCGCGAGGCCTCACGTACTGCTACGTCGTCCAGGCCTGCCTCGCCATAAATGCGGGCGAGGTTTGCACTGCGGACCGCCCGATCCTGGTCCAGCAAAAGACCCGACCGATAAACACTCCGATTCTTATTGAGCTCTTGTGAGTGTTCCAGGTCGCGGATCGCCTCATTGATCCGGTTGTACTGCTCGTTGAGCAAGGCGGAATAGAGCCAGGCCGTTGGGTCGCTTTTGTCAAGGCGCTCCGCCAGTTTCAGCTCCTTGGCTGCGCGAGGATAGTCATTTTCTTCGGCATAGGCCTTACCCAGGTAGCTTCGCAGCAGCGCCCGCTGAGGTTCAAGCGCGGCGGCTATTAGCAGGTCTTCCCGCCCTCCCGCCAGGTCTCCACGGCGGATGCGGCAAAGACCTCGGCCAAGCCAGGCGTTGCCTAGAGCAGCGTCGACGGCGATTGCACCGTCGAACATCCGGATCGCGTCGCGGGTCCGGTTTTGGGCGGCCAGCAGGAATCCTTTCAGAGATATGGCTTGCGCATTGCGGGGCGCCAAAGAAAGCGCCCTGTCCAGGGCTTGCAACGCCTTGGCGGTTCGGCCAAAGCTGAATTCCAGCTCCGCCACGCGCGTCCAGGCAAAGCCGAATTCCGGCGAGTTCGTCGCCGCTTGTTGCGCCAGCCGCAGCGCAGCTTTTAGCGACTCATCCCCGAGCGCGCGGGATTGTTCGTAATAAGAAGCGGCAAGGAACTCCGTTGAAAGTTGAAGGTTGGTGGTTGAGGGACTCTGTTGGCGCTTTACTGCCGCGATAAGTTGGCGCAGCGCGGCGGCCAGTCGCGGGAGACGTTCGTTTGGGTCAATGACTGGTAGTGCAGCGAGGGTGGCTTCGGTCTGCTCTACTTCGCCTACTGAAAGCAGGAGGGCTGCGTAATAAACGCGCTCTGCGTCAGAAGCGGGCGGCCTACTCGCGGGATAATTGGTCAGCGCGGCCAGCAAATCGCCTTGGCGATAGGCAGCGAGCGACTCGCGCAGGAGGCTCTGTTCTTCCGCTGTGAGCGGCAACTCGCCGAGATCGAGCACCGCGGGATAGTAAAAACACCACTGCAGTACGTTATTCGCAATAAAGCCCCCGGTGATCACTGGCGCCTTGCCCACCTCGGCGACGGCCCGCTGTCCGCTCCTCAGGACACGGGCGCCTAGCTCGTTAGTAAAACTGACCCGGCCGTCAATCAGCGAAAGAGTCGTGCGCTCGGTGTTGTTTGTCGTATCAACAGACAACACAAACTCAGTCCCCTCGATGCCCGCCACAGCTCCCCGCGTAATGATGCGGATGCGCCCCGGTTTATCGCGATGGAAGAACGAAAGAATTCCTTTGATAAAGTTCAAACCGAACTGCGCCTGTGGAATAGGCGGCGGCAAAATTTCGAATTCCGTCAACGGCCCGAAGGACACGGCACTCTGCTCGGACCAGCGAATCGTGACCCGGCTGTTGGGACCAGTGCGTAGGCGATCTGAGGGGGTCAGGCTTTGGTTGGTTTGTGCAAGGAACCACCGCGTGAGCCCGGCGGGAGAGATTTCCACCTTCCCTTCGATTCCCATGATGCGGATTTCATTTGTCGCCTCGCCGGATTGGGCAAAAGCGGAGGCGCAATGAACGACGAGCGAGCCAATAGCAACCAGCAAGAGCCGCCGGCCCGCTGAGAGCAGGGAATTCATAGTTTCCGCCGTTTTGCCGCTGAGTGGACCTTTCATAACAGAGTCCTGTGTTGCGAGGCAAGCCAATGTCAGCCTGCTCATGAGGCTTTACGGTTTTGCGCCGCGACTGCTTTCTTCCATGGGTACGGCGGTCCTGACGGTTTCTTGCACATTCAAAAGCGAAAAAAAAATCTGAAAGATTTTCGAGGAGCCGGCGTATCCACCTCTAGAAAGCAAAAGACCTGAGAAAGGAATAATATGACTAATTTGGAACCAAGAATGAATACGGGGCCGAGCCCTGCCCGCTGCTCGTCTGGAAACTATGTCTTCTCGGCCCTCCGGTCGGCTTCGCTAGCCCAAACGGTGCAGGCGGCCGCGCGGGCCATAGATTGGAACGTTCTCAAACCTGCGGAGCTGCAAAATGCCCCACGAGGCGTTCAGCCTCGAACGCTTTTGACGGTGCTTGCCTATTGCTACGCCCTTCAAATTTACGGCTCGGCGGATGTCGAAAGCTTGTTGCGGAACGATGCGAACTTACGCTCGCTGTGCCTCGATCAATTTCCCGACGCCCGCATGATTCGCAGTTTTCGCAGGAAAAACCGCGATGCGCTCCAGGTCTGCCTTGAGGCGGCGCTTCGTTTTGTCGCCGACCAGAAAGTGGCCCAAGGCCTCCTCAGCAAGGTAAATGACGCCAGGATTGCTGAAGAGGCTCGCCGCAGGATCATCGTGGCCATGTTCACCGACAGCATGGAACTGGACAACGATCAAGGCGCCGACACGACGACGGATTTGTGCTATTTGATTGCCAAAAGGTAAAGAGCCTGCTCATTAGTCAGGGGTGCCACGGCGTGCAGATGAATTGATCCCCACCCGCGCGACCCTGCTTGAGCGGCTCAAGGACTGGCAAGACCAGTCAAGCTGGCAAGAGTTCTTCGACACCTATTGGAAACTCATCTATGGAGTGGCCCGCAAAGCCGGCATGACGGATGCCGAAGCACAGGATGTCGTGCAGGAAACCATTTTCTCAGTAGCTCGCCATATGCCCACCTTCAAATACGACCCTGCTATCGGCTCGTTCAAGGCTTGGCTCTTGAACATGACACGCTGGCGGATCATCGACCAGCTTCGCAAGCACGGGCCTCCTGGCGTCCATCGACCAGAGGACACAGCCACCGGCACCCAGACGACCGACAAGATCGTGGACCCCGCAAGCCAAAACCTGGATGCGTTGTGGGAAGCAGAATGGCAGAAGGCCTTATTCGACGCCGCGATTGCGAAAGTGAGGCGCCATCTTGACCCGCACAAGTACCAACTTTTTGACTGTTACGTCAACCAGGAGTGGCCAGCCGAAAAGGTGGCTCAGAGTTTTGGTGTGCCGATCGAGCATGTCTATCTGGCCAAGCACCGTGTGACCGAATTGATCAAGGAAGAAGTCAAGCGCCTGGAAAAAGAAATGATTTGAGCTTGCGTTCGCTTGCCTGTGCGGGCGCACAGAGATTCCCAGTGGCTTGGAAGACGCTCATTGCACGAATTGCTTGAGACCGCCGCGTTTTTGTTTGAATCACTGGGACGATTAGCTGATGGATTAAGGCCTGGCGGCGATCCGGTAAAGCCGGCGCGCGGTGGCAAGATAAAGCGCATCGCCGGCCAGCACCGGACGCGAGTAGAGAGGCGCATCCATCTCAATCGAGGCCAGCACTTGCTTTTGCCTTCCGGCACGAAGAACGGTCATAGTCCCGTCCACGTTGCCAACATAGAGCCGGTCGGCAGCCAGCAAGAGGCAGCCCCAGATGGCCCCGCTCGTGTCGTGTTTCCAAAGGTGCGCACCTGTTGCCGCGTCCAGACAATGAACCACCCCGCCAAGGTCCCCGACGTACAGCAGACCGTCCTTTACATCCGGCATCCCTAGCACGCGGCCGACCTCGCGAGAAGTCCACAGGAGCCTGCTCTCAGTAACGTCGCCTTGACCATTGGGATTGATCGCATAAAGAAACGAAGGTCCGTTGCCATGGAGAGGATCCTCCCCCATAGCCAGGAAGACGCGGTCATCGGCGAAGAGAGGTGAAGCAATGATAGAATTGCGCGAAAGGACGCCGGGCCGCGGGAGGCGGCGGGCATCTTTCGGGTTGCCGTCAAATCGCCAGAGTTCGCGACCCGATGCCGGGTCGTAAGCGCGGAGCCAACCATCTCCTCCACCGAAGAGTACCTGGATGCGCCCATTCACGTCGGCGGCCACCGGACTGGACCACTGCCCATGCAGCACATGCTCGCCCGCGCCGACGGCGCGCCAGACTACTTCGCCCGAGTACTTGTCGACTGCGATTAGACTTGGTGCGCGTGGCGAGGGGACACGGGTGTGGCCTTCATTCTGTCCATTGGAGGTACAGACCACCAGGAGATGGCCCACCGGCAGCACCTCGCTGTTGCACGCTTCATGCGGAAAGACGCCCAGGCTGCCGCACATGTCCAACTCCCAGATTATGCGAGTGGCGCAATTTTTTTGGACGACCTCCTCCGAAGACCGATTATTGTTCTGGCTGTCGCGAGAACCTTCTGCCTCAAGACAACGGAGTTGGCACTCGGAGGTGACATAATACAACCGGTTTCCCTCCACATAGGGCGCACTCGTGGTCGATGGCAGCAGGAACTCTCTCAGGCCTCGCTGAACACGCGGGGCTGCATCCTTCCAAAGCAACGCGCCATCCCTGGCCCGAAACGCCATAAGCAACCCGCATGTTGCCTGCCAGGCGGGGTCCCGGTGCTTCGCGTTGTCGGTCCCCACATAAACCACATCTCCGGCAACCACGGGACGGCCAAAAGTCACTTCCCCCAACTCGACACTCCAGACAATGTTCCGGCCAGCAGCCGCATCCCAGTCGAGCGGAGGATTCCCCCTTTGAGAGGCCTTTGTTTGGGTTCGGCTCGGCAGAGAAGCCGCAGGCTTAGGTGGTGAGAAGGCCTCCTCGCCAGCGCCGAGTCCAGCGATTCGATTCAATGCCCAAACAACTTCGTTACTCAATGTTGGATCTTTGCCTGCGGCTCTCAATGCGTCTTGAGCCGTCTTTGCCGCTGGCCCGATACTCCCAAGGGCGCAGGTTGCGCAGATTCGCACATAGAGGAACTCGTCCTTCAAAGCTTCGATCAACTGCGGCACAGCGGGCTGGGCGGCCGGACCGATGCTCGCCAGGGCTTCACACGCCGCCCAGCGGACGCCCGGAACAGGATCGCTCACCGCTCTGGCCAGGTCCTTTGTGGCCGCAGCCGCCTTCGGACCGATGGACGCCAGGGCTTCTGCCGCGTACAAGCGGACGTGTGGTTCCTCGTGGGACAGAGCCTTGACCAGAGCAGATACCGAAGGGGAAGCCTTTTTGCCCAAGGCGCCCAAGGCTCGCGCGGCATCGCGCGCGACCATCGAATCGTCGTCTCTCAGCGCTCTTCTCAACGCCGGCTGTATCGTTTCTGTATCGGGCGCGAAGTCGATCAAGACATCGACAGCGCGTCGACGGATGGACGGGCGACCATGCCGAAGTGTTTCCGCCAGCAAAGGAACGGCCGCCGGGCCGATGCGGCGGAGGATCTCAAAGGTCTTCCGATCCAGGTCTTCATTGCGACTTTCGAGGAATCCCCTGAGCAGAGGCAGCGAGCGCTCCGCGCCCCGGGCCAGGTCCGCTTCGGCGGTTGACCGAATCTCCGGGTCGTTGGCCATGACACGATTCGCCCAGTCAAGGGCCAAGGAGGGATTCCTGACAAATGCTGACTCCGTAGGAAGTAACAATTCCTGGGACGAACCGGCTACGGGCGATGGGGCCGTCCAGGTCCCCAACAGGAACAATGCAATGACGAAAAGGATAGGCCGGGGATTGCGCCGGCCGCCGGGAACGAGAACAGCTCCGGTTTCCATATTTAGGCGCCAATTTATATCGGAAGCCAGTGCCGTCCGCCAGAACGCTCCTGTGTTTTCAAAGCTGGCTCACGATCGAATTGCAAGCGTCCACGAGGCCAAAATGTTACTGTCAATATGACACAACGGCTGGAGACGAGATAGCGACCGAAGGTCAGCGGGCTGACCTTGGATAATGTTTCGCGGCTTGCTCCCAAATCCAGTCCGCCGGCTAAAGCGTTGATCGTTAGGGAGCAAGAAAATAGGGTCTGGTCCCCTCAAAGGCATGGCATGACTCTAGCCTACTTCTTTCCCGCGTCCTCTTCCGGGTTGAAGAAAACGGCCGGACGGACGTTGAGCACCCAAGATCCCTGAGTTGTAGCGAAGGAAGGAAGAATGAGAATAGCCCACAGGGCGGACCATACTGGGTACGAAATGGAAGAACAGGGTAAAGCGCAGGTACGGCGCTGCCCCAGGAACGCTGGCCTGAATGAGCCGGCATTTCGGCGACTTTATAACTTGACCGGACAGCCTGAGCGCGTTAGGTCGGCTCTCAGACGACAAGATGCATGAAGACGACAACCCAACTTCCCCCGAGCCGGCCCGCCTGGAAAGCTCTCGCCGCACACCACAAGAAGATTAAGGCGCTTCATCTGCGACAACTTTTCGCAACGGATCCCAAACGCGGCACTCGCTTGACGATCTCTGCGGCCGGCTTGTTCCTCGATTACTCCAAAAATCGCGTAACCGACCAGACGCTCAAACTGTTGGTTCGATTCGCAAATGAGTCCGAGTTGCGCCAGCGAATCGGCGCCATGTTCCGGGGCGAAAAGATCAATATCACAGAAAAGCGCGCGGTCCTCCACATTGCGCTGCGGGCGCCGCGGGAAACATCGATCGTCGTGGATGGCAAGGATGTGATTCCGGACGTTCACGCGGTGCTCGACAAGATGTCTCGTTTCGCAAGGCAAGTTCGGCAAGGCGAGTGGAAAGGCCAAACCGGCAAGCGCATCCGCAACGTTGTCAACATCGGCATCGGCGGTTCGGACCTGGGGCCGGTGATGGCGTACGAAGCACTGAAGCATTACAGCGCGCGGTCGTTGACCTTCCGGTTCGTCTCGAATGTAGATGGACTTGATTTTCTTGAAGCAACCCGCGACCTCGACCCAAAGGAGACACTGTTCATCGTCTCGTCCAAAACCTTCACCACCCTCGAGACGATGACGAATGCGAACTCTGCCCGGCAATGGCTTCTATCGGCTCTCAAGGATAAGAAAGCGGTCGCGAAACATTTTGTGGCGGTTTCAACTAACGCGGAGAAAGTTTCGGCATTCGGAATTGATACTGCCAACATGTTCGGTTTCTGGGATTGGGTAGGCGGGCGTTACTCAATGGAATCGGCTATCGGACTCTCGACGATGCTGGCCATCGGCCCGGACCATTTCCGATCCCTGCTCGAGGGCTCGCACGAAATGGACGAGCACTTCCGCACCGTGCCGTTTGAGGAAAACCTGCCGGTGCTGATGGCCTTGCTGTCTATTTGGAACTGTAACTTTCTAGGTGCTTCGACCGTGGCAGTGCTGCCGTACGAGAATTACCTGAAGCGTTTTCCGGCCTATCTCCAGCAGTTGACAATGGAGAGCAACGGCAAATCCGTCACCCTCGATGGCCGGAAAGTGACCTACTCAACCAGCCCGGTTTATTGGGGTGAGCCGGGCACCAACGGCCAACATTCGTTTTACCAGTTGATTCATCAGGGCACGCGGCTGATTCCGTGCGACTTTCTGGCGTTCGCCCAACCACTGACTCCGCTGGGCCGGCACCATGATATGTTACTGGCGAATGTGTTGGCTCAAGCCGAGGCGCTGGCCTTCGGCAAAACGGCGGAGCAGGTGAAATCCGAAGGCACACCAGAATGGCTAATCCCTCACCGAGTGTTCGAAGGCAACCGGCCTTCGAACATGATTCTCGCCCAACGGTTGACCCCGCGAATTCTTGGCGCTCTGGTCGCCCTTTATGAACACATCGTCTTCACGCAGGGAGTAATTTGGCAGGTTAACTCGTTCGATCAATGGGGTGTTGAGTTGGGCAAGGTCCTCGCACAAAACATCCTGTCCGAACTCGAAGAACCATCAATCCCCCATCTGAAACACGATAGTTCGACCAACCATCTTATACGGCGTTACCGAAAAATGAAAGAAGTGAAAACATGATAGAGGAGCAATTACTTTAACCAAAAACAAAATGAAAAGAATCGTTTTAAAATCAAAGAACGGTGAGGGCCGCAGAATTTCGAGCCGCGTTGCGGCTGTCATCCCAACGGAACCGGAAACTAACAAGGGGCCGCTCACGCGCGACCAGCTTTGGAAGATGGATGCGTGGTGGCGCGCAGCCAATTACTTATCGGTAGGTCAAACTTACCTGTATGACAATCCGCTTCTCAAAAAACCGCTTAAGAAAGAGCACATCAAGCCGCGGTTGGTGGGCCACTGGGGCACTACGCCAGGTCTCAACTTCATCTACGTCCATTTGAATCGCGTGATTAAGGAACGCGACCTGAACATGATCTATATTATCGGTCCCGGCCACGGCGGGCCTGGCATTGTGGCTAATACCTGGCTCGAGGGCACCTATAGCGAGACCTACCCAAACATCTCCCAGGATGAGGCAGGTATGAAAAAACTGTTCAAACAGTTCTCCTTTCCAGGTGGCATTCCCAGTCACGTGGCGCCGGAGACGCCCGGCTCGATTCATGAAGGCGGCGAATTGGGGTATGCTCTCAGTCACGCTTACGGCGCCGCTTTCGATAACCCCAGCCTCATCGTTGCAGCCGTCGTCGGCGACGGCGAGGCGGAGACCGGCCCTTTGGCCACGAGCTGGCATTCAAATAAATTCTTGAATCCGGCCACCGACGGAGCGGTGTTGCCGATTCTTCACCTTAATGGGTACAAGATTGCGAATCCGTGCGTGCTGGCGCGGATCAGTCATGAAGAACTCGATCAGCTCTTCCGCGGCTATGGTTACACCCCGATCTTCGTGGAAGGTAGCGAGCCGAAAAAGATGCACCAACTCATGGCCGCGGCCCTCGACGAAGCCCTTAGTGAGATCCAACGCGTTCAAAGCGCTGCCAGGAATAACAGTTCTGCCGAGCGCCCTCGTTGGCCGATGATTATCCTGCGCTCACCGAAGGGTTGGACGTGCCCGAAAGAAATCGATGGGAAGCGCGCCGAGGACTCCTGGCGCTCGCACCAGGTGCCGATGGGCGAGATGCACGAAAAACCCGGGCACGTCAAAATACTCGATAAATGGATGAAGAGCTACAAGCCGGAGGAGCTATTTGATGCCAACGGGCAATTCAAAACCGAACTAGCCGAGATTGCGCCTCAAGGCGAGCGCCGCATGAGCGCCAATCCGCACGGCAACGGGGGCCTACTCCTGCGCGATCTCGTGGTGCCCGACTTTCGCGACTATGCGGTGGAAGTGAAGAAACCTGGCGCCACTGATGCCGAGGCGACACGCGTCATGGGTCGATTCCTGCGTGACGTGATGAAACTCAACCTCAAAACCAAAAACTTCCGGCTTTTCAGCCCGGACGAGAACAACTCGAACCGGTGGCAAGATGCGCTCGAAGTCACCAACCGCGCGTGGATGGCTGAAAAATTTCCTTATGATGACCACCTTGCCCCGGACGGTCGCGTAATGGAAATGCTGAGCGAGCATCAATGCCAGGGTTGGTATGAAGGTTACCTGCTGACCGGCCGCCACGGTTTCTTTTCCTGCTACGAGGCTTTCATCCACATTATTGATTCGATGTTCAACCAGCACGCCAAGTGGCTGAAGGTTTGCAATCACATTCCGTGGCGCCGTCCCATTGCCTCGCTTAATTATCTACTCTCCTCGCACGTCTGGCGCCAGGACCACAACGGCTTTTCGCACCAGGACCCGGGGTTCATTGACCATGTCATTAACAAGAAGGCCGAGGTCGTGCGTGTCTACCTCCCTCCTGACGCCAATTGCCTCCTTTCAGTCACCGACCATTGCCTGCGCAGCCGCAATTACATCAACCTGATCGTCGCCGGCAAACAACCTGCGCCGGCCTGGCTGACGATGGACGAGGCCATCAAACATTGCGCGGCTGGAATCAGCATTTGGGAATGGGCCAGCAACGACAGAGGTGGTGAGCCCGATGTCGTCATGGCGTGCTGCGGTGACGTGCCAACGCTCGAAACACTCGCTGCCGTGGACCTTATCCGCAACCACTTGCCGGAGTTGAAAGTCCGCGTCATCAATGTCGTAAACCTGATGAAGCTCCAGCCCACGAGCGAACATCCACACGGATTGAGCGATCAAGACTTCGACACGTTGTTCACGAAAGACAAGCCGATCGTGTTCGCGTTCCATGGTTACCCCTGGCTTATCCATCGCTTAACCTACCGCCGCACGAACCACAAAAACATCCACGTGCGTGGCTATAAAGAGGAAGGAACAACTACGACACCTTTCGACATGGTGGTGCTGAATGATCTGGACCGCTTCCACCTGGTTCAGGATGTGATTAATCGTCTGCCTCAGCTTGGTTCGCGCGCGGCCTATGCCAAACAGGCGATTGCCAATGCCCTTATTGAACATCGCCAATACATCAATGAGCGCGGCGAAGACCATCCCTTTGTGCTTGGTTGGAGATGGGGCCAAAAATCCGCGCGGACCGCGAAGCGCAGCTCTACCGAAGCCGACAACGTATGAGCTGCAGAATCCTGCGGCTATGGATCAACAGCAACTCGCAAGGGATCACGACCGCGACGGCGATGCAGCGCCTTAAGACGCCATCGTCAACAATGCCCCTGCCCTCACCGCCAGGCAAAGCACCCTGGCCATCGCCGGGCAAATACCACTGACCACTCATGCACCTGCCCAGCCATCGAACGAGGATTGTCGCCACCATCGGTCCAGCCTCTGAATCTCTCGAGGTCCTCGAGCAGATGATCCGCGCGGGAATGAATGTCGCGCGTCTGAACTTCTCTCACGGTGAGTTCGACCGACACCGGAAGAATATCGAGAATATCCGCGCGGCCGCTCGGCGCGTCGGTGAACCTGTGGCGATTATGGCCGATCTTTCGGGGCCCAAAATGCGGATCGGCAACCTGGTAAAGGAACCGATCCAGTTGAAGGCAGGAGCTCGCTTTTCGCTCTCGACGGAAGAAGTTCCAGGAGATGAAAATCGCGTTTCTGTAAGTTTCGCCCGCCTGTCCAAGGTGGTAAAGGCGGGCGACACGTTGTCGCTAAACGACGGTTACATCCAGCTCGAGGTAACGAATGTTCGCGAAAACGAAGTGGTCTGCACCGTAAAAGTTGGCGGTGAGTTGCGCTCGCGAAAAGGGCTAAACCTGCCAGGGATTGACCTGGGCATTAGCGCCTTCACCCCCCGCGACCGGGAGTGCCTCAAGTTCGCTCTCGAAAATGGGGTTGACGCTGTCAGTCAATCATTTGTTGAAAGCGCGGCCGATATTCACGCGGTGCGCGAGGCTGCGCGCGAGTTCGGGCATCACCCATTTCTGATCGCTAAAATTGAGCGGGCGGGTGCGCTTAAGAACCTGGAAGAAATTCTCAAAGCGTCGGACGGGATCATGATCGCGCGCGGTGACCTGGGCGTGGAAGTGCCGATCGAGCGGATCGCAGTCGTCCAAAAAGAGATCCTTCGACTTGCGAATCAGATGGGCCGGCCGACCATCACAGCCACGCAGATGCTCGAGTCCATGGCAACCTATCGCTTGCCAACAAGGGCCGAGGCCACCGACGTGTCGAATGCGATCCTGGACGGCACGGATTGCGTGATGCTATCGGCCGAGTCAGCGATGGGCGCATTTCCGGTCGAGTCCGTCCAAATGCTTGCTCGGATTGCCAGGGAGGTGGAGGCTACGAGGCGGCAGGTCACCGTGAAGGACATGTATGCCGGTGTGGACCTCACCGGCAAGGTCCTGCCGATGCACCTGATCCTTATCAGCATCGAAGCGAGCCTTCAGTATTTGAAACCAGCGGCTATTTTCGTTTGCTCAGAAAATGGAGATGTTGCCCGCCGACTCGCCGCGTTTCGGCTGCCGGTTTGGATCGTTGCGGTTAGTCCGAAAGAAACGACAACACAAGGGCTCCTCTTTTCAGCTGGTGTGGTCGCCGTCCATCAACCCGACCCACCTGCCTCCTGGAACCTCTTTGTGCAGGATTGGGTGCGGCAACACAAACTCCCGGGCGGGTTTGCGATCCTGACCCAGCGCACCGACGTGACAGGGGAAGAAAGCAATCATCGGTTGGAAATTATCAACATATGAAAATCGGGATTGTTGGCTGCGGGATGGTGGGCTCGACCTCGGCTTATGCGCTGGTGATGAGCGGAGTCGGCCGGGAAATCGTTCTCCTGGACTTGAACCGAGCCCGCGTCGAGGCTGAAGCCAACGATCTTCTCCACGCCGTTCCTTTTTCGCATCCGCTCACGATTCGCGCCGGGGATTACCCGGATCTGAAAGGTGCGCTGGTGGTGGTCATCGCTGGAGGAGTCGGGCAGAAACCGGGGGAAACGCGGCTGCAATTGCTTCAAAGAAACGCTGAGATTTTCCGTGAAATCGTTCCGTCGGTGCTGCGCAACGCTCCAGATGCCGTGCTCCTGGTAGTCAGCAATCCAGTGGACATCATGACGCATCTCGCCGCCCACTTTGCGGCCCAATTTGGTGTGCCCCATACGCGCGTGATTGGCTCGGGCACAACTCTGGACACAGCTCGATTCCGCGCCCTGCTCGGACGGCACTTTGGAGTCGACCCACATCACGTTCACGGCTACGTCGTAGGAGAGCATGGCGATTCGGAAGTCCTGGTTTGGTCGCAGGCCACCATCGCGGGTTTGAACCTGGATGAAATCACCAAAATCAACAATAAACCGCTGACTGAAGCCAAGCGTATGGAGATCGACGAGAACGTTCGCCGCGCAGCCTACCAAATCATCGCTGGAAAGGGCGCGACTTATTATGGCATCGGCAGCGCCGTAGCCCGGATCGTTGACGTGTTGCTGCACGATCAGCGCGCTATTTTGACGATCTGCTCCCGCATTGCCGGGATTCCCGGTTGTGACGATGTTACGATGGCCATGCCTCACCTTGTCGGCGGCCAAGGCGCCCTGGTGACGATACCCCTTCCGCTAAGTACACTCGAGGAGGAGGCGCTCCGGCGCAGCGCCGGCATTCTCCGCGAGGCAATTGACTCATTGAATTTGAACAAATGAATAAACAAAAACCTATGGCTCAAGAGAATCTGCTGGATCGTTTCAACTGCGGGCCCGTGAAATTTTCCGGGACCGATAATGCCCTTTATGAGCGTCACCTGACCTTTGATCAGGTCCTCCCAATGGCCAAAGTAATGCCGCGGGACAAATTCGAGGCGGTTGCGCATTCGGTGCGTGACGTCCTTTCACAACGTTGGCTGAAAACCGAACAGACGTACCAGCAACGGAATGCCAAACGAGTTTATTACCTCTCACTTGAGTTCCTCATGGGCCGGGCACTGGCAAATAACATTACCAATTTGATGCTCGACCCGGTCTGGGATCAATTCTGCCAGGGACGGAAGCTCGACCCGTTGGAGATCGTTGAGCAGGAGCCGGACGCAGGCCTGGGCAACGGTGGGCTGGGTCGGCTGGCGGCCTGTTTCCTGGACTCGATGGCGACCCTTGGCATTCCCGGCATGGGCTGCGGTTTGCGGTACGAGTACGGGATCTTCCGGCAGTCAGTGCGCGACGGCTGGCAGCACGAACAGCCCGACCATTGGCTCGCCCGGCCAGACCCGTGGGAGGTTGCGCGGCACCAGGAAACCGTTGAGGTCCACCTGGCCTGTTCATTTGATATCCGCGATGGGGCCCTTCATGTTATACGTGACCAGCCTTCGACCTTGATTGGCGTGCCCTACGATCGGCCAGTTATCGGCTATGGTGGTAAAACAATAAATACCTTGCGATTGTGGTCGGCGGCCACGCCAGACTACTTCGATTTCCAGCGGTTCAGCAGCGGCGATTTCGTCGGAGCGCTTGCCCATACCCTTACCGCGGAAACCCTCACACGCGTGCTCTACCCGGACGACTCCACTTCCGAGGGCCGGGGTTTACGCTTTCTCCAACAATATTTTCTCGTTGCCTGCACGCTGGCCGACGCGGTCCGCCGCTTCCGCTCGGCGGGCAATGACTGGCCGGCACTGGCCGACAAAATGGCTCTGCAGCTCAACGACACGCATCCTACTCTCGCTGTGGCGGAACTGATGCGCATCCTGCTCGATGATGCAAAGCTGGATTGGGACGAAGCCTGGGATCTAACAAAGCGTGCGCTGGCCTATACAAATCACACACTGCTGCCGGAGGCGCTTGAGAAGTGGCCGTTGCCGTGGTTCGAAACTCTGCTGCCGCGCCAGCTCGAAATTATTTATGAGATCAATCGTCGCTTTCTGGATCAGGTCAAAACCAAATATCCGAATGATGATGCCCGCGTAACGCGTGTGAGCCTGATCGAGGAAGGTGTGCCGAAGAAGGTGCGTATGGCACACCTGGCTATCGTCGGCTCACATAGCACCAATGGGGTTGCCGCGATTCACTCTGACCTCCTCAAAAAAACCGTCGTGCCGGACTTCACCGCGTTATTCCCCGAGCGGTTCAATAACAAGACAAACGGCGTCACCCAGCGCCGCTTTCTGTTGCTGTCAAATCCGCCGCTGGCCAAAGTCATTACCGACAGCATAGGCGATGGCTGGATCACTGACTTGAGCCGGCTGGAGAAGCTCAAGCCGATGGCCGAGGACAAGGCATTCCGTGCGGCCGTGGGGCAAGCCAAGCGCGCAGCAAAAACCCGCTTCGCTGACTGGCTGAAAAAGGCGACGGGCCAGGTGGTCGATCCCGACACCATCTTTGACACTCAAATCAAGCGCATCCACGAATACAAACGCCAGCTTCTGAATGCCCTCCACGCGGTCGTTCTCTACAACCGTCTCCGCGAAAACCCAAAACTCTCGGTGCCCGCGCGCACGTTTTTCTTCGCCGGAAAAGCCGCCCCCGCCTACCACTTCGCCAAGCTCGTGATCAAATTTATCAACAACCTGGCTGCCACTATCGACGGCGACCCGGCGATCCGAGGCCGGCTCAAAGTGGTTTTCGTGCCCGACTACTGTGTCTCGGTGGCCGAGCGGCTCATTCCGGCAAGCGAGGTTTCAGAGCAAATCTCGACAGCAGGTTACGAAGCGAGCGGCACCAGTAATATGAAGTTCATGATGAACGGCGCGCTGACCATCGGCACACGCGATGGCGCGACCATCGAAATGGCAGAGGCCGCCGGGGAGGAAAACTTTTTCCTGTTTGGCCTGACTGCCGAGCAAGTGGTCGAAAGTCGCGGCCAGTATAAACCGCAGTGGCATTACGAAAATGACGCGGAAACGCGCGCGGCGCTGGACCTGATTGCTGCCAACCATTTCAGCCAGCACGAGCCGGGCGTGTTCGGACCCATTCTCGAAACTCTGCTGACCAACGGCGACCATTACCTCCATTTGGCTGACTTGCAGAGCTATAGCGAAGCTCACGCGCGCCTGGGTAAATTGTACGCGGACAAAGATGCCTGGACGCACAAAGCTGTCCTGAATATCGCCGCCTCCGGAAAGTTCTCGAGCGATCGCACCATTGCAGAGTACGCGAAGGAAATCTGGAACGCGGCACCTTGCCCGGTGGAAGGGTAAACCAAGTCTCGATGAACCGACTCGCCAACCTTCGAAGCGTTGACCCATGGGAAAAAGCCGAGGGCAGCCCTACCCCGTTTGGCGCAACGTGGGTCGAATCTGAAAATGCCTGGAATTTCGCAATTTTTTCCCGTCATGCGACCAGCATTACTTTGCTGGTTTATGGCAAAGAGGGTTCTCCCGCACCGGTGTTCCAGCTCACCCTGGACCCGGTCCGGAACAAAACCGGTCCCATTTGGCATTGTTTTGTTCCAAAATCCGCCGCGCCCGACGCCCAGTACTACGGTTATCGCATCGACGGCCCGCGCGAACCGGCCCACGGTCATTTGTTCGACCTCGAAAAGGTCCTGTTGGATCCCTTCGCCACAGCCGTTCACTTTCCGAAAGATTTCTCACGTGAGGCAGCCCGCAAACCCGGTTCCAATGAAGGTCGCGCCGCGCTCAGTGTGCTGCCGCGGGAAGGTGAAGCCTTTGACTGGGGTGACACGACGCGTCCAAGGCACACTTATGACACCATTATTTACGAGTTGCATGTCAAAGGATTCACCGCGCGTCACAACTCGGGTGTCACCCCCGAAAATCGGGGGACATTTCTCGGATTAATCGAGAAGATACCCTACTTGAAAGAGCTCGGCATTACCGTGGTCGAATTGCTTCCCGTTCATCAATTCGATCCCCAGGAGGGAAATTATTGGGGCTACATGACGCTGAACTTTTTCGCGCCTCACCGGGCCTACGCAGTGCGCGAGCCGCTGCGCGAATTTCAGCAGATGGTGCGAGCGTTTCACGAAGCGGGTATCGAAGTATGGCTGGACGTCGTCTATAACCACACCGCCGAAGGGGATAAAAGCGGCCCGACCTACTCCATGCGCGGGGTGGACAACACCACTTATTATATATGGCAACCGGACGGCCATTACCGCAACGACAGCGGTTGTGGCAATACGACTCGTTGCGCCCATCCGATCGTACGGATGCTGGTGCTTGGCAGCTTGCGGCATTGGGCCGAGAACATGCATGTCGATGGCTTCCGTTTCGACCTCGCATCCGTCCTGGCCCGCGACGCAGATGGTAATGTCGATACGGACCTGCCGGCTTTGATTCACGAAATTGGAGCTGTCGCCGCGCAACTGGATGTGCGCCTGATAGCCGAGGCCTGGGATATTGGTGCTTACATGTTGGGACGGAGTTTTCCGGGTCTGACCTGGCGGCAGTGGAACGGGCAATTCCGGGACGACCTTCGCGCCTTCGTCAAAGGCGATCCCGGTAAGGTGGGCCCGTTAATGGCCCGCCTTTATGGCAGCGACGATTTGTTTCCCGATAAACCCGGCGATGTCTATCACCCTTACCAGAGTGTCAACTTTCTGACCGCACACGACGGCTTTTGCCTCTACGATCTGGTTGCCTACAACCATAAACATAACGACGCCAACGGCCACAAAAATAGCGATGGCTGCGACAACAACCTGAGTTGGAACTGCGGTTGGGAAGGCGACGACAACGTGCCGGACGAAGTGTTGGCGCTCCGGCGCCGGCAAGTGAAGAACTTTTTCGCGTTGTTGATGCTGGCTAATGGCACACCGATGTTTTGCGCGGGGGACGAGTTCCTGAATACACAGGGGGGTAACAACAACCCCTACAATCAGGATAATGAAACAACCTGGCTGGACTGGGCCCGACTGGAGCAGAACCGTGAGATGTTCCGCTTCTTCAAGGAAATGATCGCGTTCCGCAAATCGCGGCCCATGTTGGGCCGGAGCCGATTTTGGCGGGAGGACATATGCTGGTATGGGGCGCAGGGCTCGCCGGACCTCGCGCTTGGGTCGCGTAGCCTCGCCTGGCGCTTGCGTGGCGCAGAGTTTGACCAGGGCGATCTGTACGTGATGATCAACGCCCACCCGGAGCCGCGGCCCTTTCACATCCAGGAAGGCAAGCCAACTGACTGGCTACGCGTCATCGACACCGGCTTGCCTTCGCCGCAGGACGTTGCCGGACCGAGCAAACAAGTTCCTCTTGCGTCCCTCGAATACGAAGTGGGTGGACGCTCCGTCGTCGTACTCACACGCGAGCCCTCGTAGCGAAATCGGTGGCGTTTGAACTCATGCGCGCTTTCTGATAACCAATAACCAAAGCCGTACCGCGAATGAAAAAAACTTCCAAATCGAAGCCTACCCACTCTTCCGCAGCCGTCACGTGGGAACGCTCATGGCAGAAACATTGGCGCAAAGTCGGCCTGCCTGGCTACGAACTGCCCGTCGGCGGCCGGGGCGGCGATGATCGTGATTTCCTTGCTCACGCTCGCACCCCCCAAAAGGAGCGCGCGCGCCTCAAGCGGATCAACCAGGAGTTCATGCGTAGCTTCAAGGACCTGCTCCACGTCGGCCCGGCGGTCACTGTGTTTGGCTCGGCGCGGTTCAAGGAGACACACCCTTATTACAAACTGGCGCGGACGGTGGGCGCAGAGCTGGCACGGGCGGGATTTGCAACTCTTACTGGCGGAGGCCCAGGAATTATGGAGGCAGCCAATCGAGGAGCGCATGAGTCGGGCGGCACCACGCTCGGTCTGAATATCATTCTGCCACACGAGCAAGCTGCGAATCCGTATGTCGAGCGGACAGTCAACTTTCGTTACTTCTTCACGCGCAAGGTCTGCCTGGTGAAGTACTCCTGCGCATTCATCGTGATGCCGGGAGGCCTGGGGACGCTCGACGAGTTATTCGAGGCTGCCACACTGATCCAATGCAAAAAGATCGGTCCTTTCCCTCTGATACTGATGGGCGCGAAATTTTGGGATGGTATGAGGCAGTGGGGACGCTACATGATGCAGCAGGGTGTGTTTTCGCAAGAGGAAATCGGTTTTGGCCGCGTCACGGACTCGCCCAGGGAGGCGGTTGAACTGATCCTCGCGAGCCTTCCCGCCTCAGTAAAAGCATGTCTTAAACCTGCAAAGGAATAGCGTCGTCTATGGACAAAGTCCGCACAATCGCCAGTGCAAAAGTTCCACCTACCGCATCTCCCTCCTCCGAGCAGCAGACTCTCCACCCGCAATGTAGAATTTTCCGGGACAGCCGATTTTTTGTGGCTTTGGCCTTTCTTTGCCTTTCCGGATCGGTCCGCGCAACAGTCCCACTCGATGAGGACACGCCCTGGCCGCGTGTAAGATCCACAAACGGACACGAAGTGACGCTGCACCTGCCGCAGGTGGAGCACTGGACCAGCAATTCGTTCGTAGCGCGGGCTGCAGTCGAGGTAAAACCAGCCGATGCGAAAAAGGAAATCCTCGGCGTGATCTGGCTCGAAGCGCATGGAATAGTGGACCGGTCAAAGCGTATCGTCACTCTGGATCGATTGGTGGTGACACAAGGCCGTTTTCCAGACGCACCTGACCACGGAAGCAACGCTCTCGCTATCGTGCGTACCGTCGTGCCCGAAGGCGCTCGTTCGGTTTCGCTTGATTACCTGATAACCGCCCTCGGTTTCGAACGCGCTGCTGCCCGCCAGGGTGTCCGTGGCCTCAAGCACGACCCGCCCGACATCGTTTGGGCGACGAACCGTAGCGTGCTGGTCTTGATTGACGGTGAGCCCGTTTTGCGTCCTGTGACCAACACAACACTCGAAAGGATCGTCAATACTCCTGCTCTACTGGTTTTTGAGAAACAAACCGGGAGATTTTATCTTAATGGCCTGGACCACTGGTTCGCTGCTCCTTCGAGCAAAGGCCCCTGGTCTCTGGCGCAAACCCCGCCGCCCGAAGTAGCGGCGTTGGCGCCTCCACCGAGCAATCGGCCTGCCGGGGCCGACATAGAAACAATTCCAAGGATCATTGTCAGCACGAGCCCCGCAGAATTATTGATGACCTCAGGAATGCCCGACTTCCGCCCCATCAAAGGCACCAGCTTGCAATATGCCGCAGACACAGACTGCCAGGTTTTTTTCCATACCGTTGATCGTGAGGCATACTTATTGATCTCCGGCCGATGGTTTAAGGCAAAGTCGCTTCAAGGTCCCTGGAGCTACGTTGCCCCGAGCGAGTTGCCATCAGATTTCGCTCGCATCCCTCCCAGTTCCGCTCAGGGCATCGTACTGGCGTCTGTTCCGGGCACACCGCAGGCCGAACTGGCACTGCTCGCCAGCTCCGTTCCCACGACCGCGGTGGTCAATCGCAAGGAGGCGAAGATCAACCTATCGTACGATGGCGAACCTAAATTCAAGCCTATCGAAGGGACCAGCATGACCTATGCAATCAATGCGAAAATCCCGGTTATTCGGACCGGAGATGAATATTACGCTTTGGACAATGGAGTTTGGTTCGTCGCAAAAACTTCGCAAGGTCCGTGGGAAGTTGCGACAGAAGTTCCAGAAGAGGTTTATACGATTCCGCCGAACTCGCCGGTATACTACGCCACCTTCGCGAATGTCTACGAGGCCACGGACGACGAGGTCGAGGTCGGCTACACATCCGGTTACCAGGGAACCTACGAAGACCAGGGCACTGTTGTTTATGGCACGGGCTATAATTACGAGCCCTGGTACGGCCAGGATTACTACGGCTGGGGCTGGTCGTGGGGCTACAGTTACGCTTACGTGCCATGGTATCAGGCCTGGGTCTGGCGGTCCTGGTGGAGTGGAGCCAACGGGATGCGCGCTGCGATCATAGAAAATATTTATGACCGTTGGCAGGGTCGCAACGGCGTCACACATCACGATCGGCCGGGAACAGCTTCGGGCAACTCGAGGGGCGCAAATTCGCAAAAGGCCAAGGCTTTCGGAACCCAAAGTGGAAACTCCGGGTACCCTGCCATGTACGGCAGATTTACAGGCGCCAACCGTCCGGCCGCGCTGGCTCCGCCCGCGAACACCCTCTCGCTTAATCCGTACACGCGTCCCAAATCATCCGTGCGAGCAGGAGAAATCCCTCACGGCGCGCAATTGCTCAGCACGGTGCGCCAGGCTCCGGGCGGGGGGCGCGACCTGTATGCTTCGCCCGATGGCAATGTTTACCGCCGCACTCAGGAAGGCTGGTACCAGCGACGAGCGGGCGGCGAGTGGAATTTCGTTGCGCCAACAAAAACCGCAGTTCAGGGAGACGGCGTAGTCGCGGCACGAGGCGCGCAGACCGCCTTACTAGGCCCAGGTGCTCGGGCCGTAGACGCTCGCGATGTGGCGGCTCGTAGACGCCAGGCAATCGTGCCAAATACGGGATTCGAGCCAGGGGCACGTGACGTCGCCGCCCTCGAGCGACAGTATGCCGCGCGGGCATTGTCACAAAATCGGACGCAGAACTGGCGTGGCTCGGGCGGCCGGGCGGGCATCCGGCGCTCAGGAGGGAGCCGGAGATGAAAACACTATTGAAAGAGATCCGACAAAATCCGTTGCTTTGGCTGCTGGTTTTCGTGCCGGTGGTGCTTGTCGCCTCAAAGGTCAAACACGAGGCGCACACGCTGCTCTTCGTCTTGTCCGTTCTGGCCATCGTGCCCTTGGCCGCGCTCCTGAGTCACGCAACCGAATCCGTGGCGGCTAAGACGGGTGATGCCGTGGGAGGTCTGCTCAACGCCACGCTGGGAAACCTGACCGAACTGGTCATCGCACTGGCCGCTTTGCACGCCGGGCAATACATGCTAGTGAAGGCATCCATCGCCGGCGCGATTGTCACGAACACCCTCTTCATGTTAGGCGCGTCGTTTCTGCTGGGCGGTCTCAAGCACCATGTGCAGGAATACAACCGGGTCAGCGCCCGCGTGCAA